>Ga0208872_1000033_pt1 | contig 143619 bp, 143 predicted proteins | sample CryBogCBH12Aug08_FD_185508 | JGI IMG/M metagenome (GOLD analysis project Ga0208872, IMG submission 185508) | Freshwater microbial communities from Crystal Bog, Wisconsin, USA - CBH12Aug08 (SPAdes) | ecosystem: Environmental > Aquatic > Freshwater > Lake | place: Crystal Bog, Wisconsin, USA...
TCTCCAACATCCTCATGTTGGTACTTGTAGCCGGTAACATCTTCTTCAGTATCCAGTATACAGAAGGTATCAAACAACAAGCCGACTTAGCTGCATCAAGTATAGACACCAGTGCTACACGTATACAGTCAGCTAGATTCATGAAGGAATTCGTTGATATTGTACTCAACACCACTGGTACCATCTCCCTAGATGACCGTGTAAAACTAGAGAATGATGTCCGTCAGATAGGTGACTCTGCCATCACTAGACAATGGACAGACTTCGTTAACTCCAAAGACGCCAAGACTGCTCAAGCTGGCGCTGTCAAACTCATGAGTATGGTGACGAATAAGATGCTTTAAAAGATTGGTCGTCGAAAATTCCACGTTAGGTGACGTGGAATTTTTTATATTCTATGTTAACATTGGTAAATCATGCGAGAAAACATCGTTATAAAAGACCCGAAAGAAGAGGGAATGATAGCTAAAATAAAGAGCCAAACTGACTTTTTAAGTTTGCGTATTCAGAGACTTTTGGCATTACCGGATTTAACAAAAAAGGCCAATTCACCGGTTAAGATTTTATTTGATCAGATCATAGGTCTGCCTAGATTTAAAGATTTCGATCTAGTTGATTTTCCAAAGATAGTGACTGTTGAAGAAGATTTTGATCTTCTGAATACTCCAAAAGATCATCCAAGTAGAAAGAAGACTGATACATATTATATTGATGACGATCATGTCTTGCGAACACAAATGACTGCATTCTGGTCTTTTTATTTGAAGAATCCAGATGTTTTGAAGAGACTTGAAACAGAAGGACAGATCGCAGCCCTTTCACCAGGTCTTGTGTATAGAAAAGATGAGATAGACAGACACCATTTCCCAGCCTTCCACCAGATCGATGGTTTGCTCATTTGTAAGAAATCAAAGAAAGTTATAACTCAGGAGGATCTAAAAGAAGTTCAGGCAGATCTCGCAAAGGGAATATTCGGTTCCGATATTGAATATAAATTCCTCGAAGATGATTTCCCTTATACGGTTCAGAGTTTAGAGATGGATATTATGTTCAACGGAAAATGGTTGGAGGTCAATGGTGCTGGTTTGGTAAATCCGATCGTTTTACGTAACTTTGGCCTAGATCCAGATATTTATAATGGTTGGGCTTTTGGTTTCGGCGATCGTTTAGCCATGATCAAAATGGGGATACCTGATATCAGAATCCTTTGGTCAGAGGATCCTCGCATCACCAGTCAATTCAAAGATATAAATAGTAAGTTCAAAGAAGTCAGTAAATATCCTTCAAGTCTGCGTGACATCTCATTTATCATCGACAAAGATATCAGTTTGAATAGTTATTTTGAAATCGTGCGTGAATGTGCAGGTGATCTCATTGAAGAAGTTCAACTCCTCGATACATATAAAAACGCCAAGAAATTCGGTGAAGATAAAGTCAGTTACACATTCCGTATCATCTATCGTTCATTTGAACGCACTTTGACGAATGAAGAGGTGAATGCTATTCAAGATAAGATAATTGAGAAAACAAAGAGTGAGTTGAATGCAGTGGTGAGATAAGTGCGAGATAAGCTGTAATAGACGCACTAAAAATGAGATAAATAAAAAAATCGTTAAAGTTTCCCTCAACGATTTTGAATTTGACTTAAATTTTTGAATTCGACTTAAATTACATAGTTAAACTCTAGAATGTGTGTATGAGTCGAACTTTCCCAGTTTTGTCGTGAAAAAAATCTGCACGGACATTTTTTTTACTTTCGCATCTAAATGTGAATCTGTAGCATGATTTATTTATCCAACGACACTCTTCTCCAATCAGGCTGTCTAGGTGTATTACTAGACACTTTCTTTCTGCGATCGTTTTCTCATGGATTCTACTTGAGTAAATAGCTGTAAAACAAATAAAAGCAGTTTTAGAATCCGTGTTTTCGCCATCTTTTGAGACCGCTGCAAATGTCTCACATTTCCATATTCGTCCAGGCATGGATGCAAACTTTATCTTTACTCGCTTGAATTGCTTTGGTGTTAATTCGACTAAAAAATTGTGTTCAGCGATCTTATCTGCAACCTCGCATAAATCCAGTAGTTCAAGTGTGCTCATATGCTTCTTCCTCCTTTCAAAATACATTGTTAATCCATTTGTCATTTTGCTCCTTTTAGCACCAAAAATCAACCCTAGATAGTTGAAAATTTAGTAGATTTTACGCGTGCATTTGGGGTGTATATTTGATATAATTAAAAGCACAAAAATATGAAAAAAGACACCAAAAAAGATGAAGCTAAAGGAGGCTATGATGCCTCCTCGATTCAGGTCCTAGAGGGCCTAGAACCGGTCAGAAAGCGTCCTGGTATGTACATCGGTACGACTGGTCCAGATGGTTTACATCACCTCATAACTGAGATCTTTGATAACTCACGCGATGAAGCTATGGGTGGTTTTGCCAACGATATTGAGATTGCACTTTTACCAAATAACCGTGTCCGTGTCACAGATAACGGTCGTGGTATACCAGTCGATGTTCATAAGCAGACGAAGACTTCAGCATTGGAAATGGTTATGACGGTTCTACATGCCGGTGGAAAATTCGGTGGAGAAGATAGTGGTTATAAAGTTTCTGGTGGTCTCCATGGTGTGGGTGCATCTGTTGTTAATGCATTGTCTGTTTACGCACAGGTCATAGTTCATCGCGATGGTGGCATATACATGCAGGAATATTCTCAAGGAAAGAAAAAGGCGGCTGTAAAGAAGATTGGCTCATCAAAACTTCATGGGACTATCGTTACTTTTGAACCAGATCCAATCATCTTTAAGGAAGGTGTAGTTTTTGATTTCAATAGAGTTGTGAATCATATGCGTCAGCAAGCATATCTCGTCCGTGGTTTGCGTATCTCTGTTATCGATGCTCGTGAGCAGATGACGACATTTGGTTCTGATAATGAGCTTTTCTATATTCGTGATACCGGTGTAGAAGCTCCGTCTTTTACATTTTATTTTGAAGGAGGTCTAGTCTCTTTGGTTAAATTTACGAATCAGCTCCTAAAGCCTATTCATAAAAATATTTTCTATATAGAAAAGAAAGTTGAAGGTGTTGAATCAGTAGAGGTTGCTCTTCAGTATTCAGATGATGTTTCTTCACATATCCTTGCTTTTGCTAACAACATTCATACTCCAGAAGGTGGCACACATGTTACCGGTTTTAAGACGGCTCTTACTCGCACTCTCAATACCTATGCAAAGAATAATAATTTTGCCAAAGGTGAAGAAACTTTCACTGGTGACGATATCCTTGAAGGTTTGACCGCTGTTGTTTCTGTAAAACTTCGTGAGATACAGTTCGAAGGTCAGACAAAAGCCAAGCTCGGAAGTATGGAGGCACAAGGTGCTGTTGCGACTGTATTTGGTGAGGCTTTTGCTGCATTCCTAGAGGAGAATCCAGAGGATGGTAGAGCTATGGTGAACAAGGTTATATTGGCTATGAAGGCCCGCAAAGCCGCTAAAGCAGCCAAGGACAGCGTTTTACGTAAAGGTGCTCTAGAAGGTATGACTTTGCCAGGAAAGCTCGCGGATTGTCAATCTAGCGACCCTGTAGAATCTGAACTCTTCATAGTGGAGGGTGACTCTGCTGGAGGCACTGCGAAGCAAGGTCGTGACCGTAAGACACAAGCTATTTTACCTTTGCGCGGAAAGATTTTGAACATCGAGCGTGCACGTCTAGATCGTATGTTGGGTTCTGAGCAGATCAAAAACCTAGTACTAGCTTTTGGCACAGCCATTGGTGACACATTTGATATCAGTAAACTTCGTTATCATAAGATCATCCTTGCAACAGATGCCGACGTTGACGGTGCGCACATCCGTACACTCATACTTACACTTTTGTACAGATATTTCCGACCTCTAGTCGATAGTGGTCACGTCTTCATCGCACAGCCACCACTTTATAAAGTTAAGAAGGGAAAAGAGATTCATTATTTCTATGACGATGCTTCAAAAGTTAAATTCCTAGGAAAAGATTTTGATGAAGCACAACTCTTGGGCGAACACGGTGATGAACCTGCCATAGATGCGGAAGGGGGTGAAATGTCTGAAGAAGAAAACGATAAGATCTTAGCTGAAGCCGGTTTTGAAAAGACGGGAAACGCAGAGAAAACGGTAAACGGTAAACAGAAATCAGGTAAAGGTGAACCTGTTGTTTCAAAACAAGCAAAGATTTCAATTCAGCGTTATAAGGGTCTTGGTGAAATGAACCATGATGAACTCTGGGAAACAACTATGGATCCAAACAGACGTATCTTGAAGAAAGTCGGTATCGAAGATGCTGCGGAAGCTGATAAAGTATTTGATATGTTGATGGGTGATGATGTGCCAGCACGTAAGTCATTCATCCAATCAAATGCCAAGATGGCTAATCTGGATATTTAGGTATATTTACTTAAATTTTTTCGCAACCAAAACAGCTATTACAATAGCTACGACAAGTAAAATATCAAGAATAATGTAGCTTGTATTCATAAATTATTTTTCTACTTTTGCTGTTAGTAAAAATAAGCCAATCGCTATGACTAATAAAGCACCTACTATATAAAATGTTGTCATTGCATTTTGAAGGTTAGTCATTTAATTATATAGATATTATCTTGATAAATACAGTACAATATAAAAATATTTTCTAATTCTCTCAGTTTAATTATTCTGCAACTAAACCGTCTTCACCTTCAATTTTGATTGACGTTTCTTATCAAGTTTTGGAAGTTTCAAGATGAGTAAACCATGCTTCTCAATAGCCTCAGCTTCATCAACATCGATCTCTTCTGGAAGTTGAACTGTTCTAGAGAACGATCCCCAATAAAGTTCGCGAGCAAAATAATCTTCTTCTTTTGCAGAGCGTTCCTCTTCACGATGACCTTTGATCGTTACAGAGTCTCGAGTTATAGATATGTCTAGATCTTCAGGACGAACGCCAGCAATCATACTCTTTATGACTATAGAATCAGATGTTTGATATACATCTACCGTCAATTCGCCTTCAGACTCTGTTTCTTCATCAGCCCAAACACTGGTTGCGTCGTCATCTAGTTTAGCAATGATTTTTTTTGATGCCTTACCGCTTGATCTTTCATCAATCATATTGTCATCCATTCTGACGGTACCTGTTAGTCTCTCAAAAAATGATCGGTTATCTTTTGCCATATTATTATATTTAAATTTATTAAGATCTATTTATTAATTTTCAATATTTTTTGTAATCAAATGAGTGGGCTTGGACGAACAGCTTTTACTTCTTCGAAAAGAATGATCAAAACTACAACCGCTGCCCAGATCCAACCAAAAGCTTTGAGCGTATCTGTTCCGTTAGCGTTAATTATAGACAAATTGAACGTTGCGTGCAATGCGATGGCGCCGACGAGTCCGATCAATGCCGCTAACATCTTCATTAAACGGCCACGGTAAAAGACATATCCGATCATAAAACCAACAAATGATGAGCTGACGACATGGACTAATGTGGCACCAATGAAGCGCATGTTTGTGGTAACTAGAGCTTGAGCAACACTACCATCGGAGAGTGGTCCTAGTATAAAAAGAGTGTTTTCTATAGCTGCAAAGCCGAGGGCAACGCTAGCACAATAGACCATAGTATCGACTGGATCTTCTGTCATACGAGTTCGAAATATGATGGTGCCAGCGACTATGAATTTAACTATTTCTTCAAAACCTGCCCAATATATATAGCGTGTTGTTGGGTCAGTGACGCTATCGGCGATGATCTTTTCAGCAATTATTGATACAACGACAGCGATGGCTCCACCAATGAAGCAGCCGAAGATGATGGCGCGTGGTTTTCTGTGAGCAGAATCTTCATGGGTGAAGAAAAATAACCACAGAAGCGAAGGTAGAATACCTGCCATGAAGGCATATAGAAATGTGTTTAAGTGCAACATATTCTTGTTGGACTTATTATACCACTTTTTATTAACTATTTAACTTGATAACTTTTGAGTTCCGTCAGCTCGGATTTCTCTAATTATACTTGCGTTCAATGCACCAACCAGTGCTATCATGAGAGCGTTATCGCCAGAGAGGTGTTGTGACGGCATAAAGATAGGTATATTGTAATCCTCCGCAATCTTCTGGAATCTCTTACGTAAAACGTGATTTGCACTGACTCCACCACCGATGACGATTGATTGTGCACCAATATTTTCTATTGCTTGGCGTAATTTTGCATCTAAAACATCTGAGATGGATTGTTCAAATTCATGAGCTAAACCTTTCTTAAAATTTTCAGACAAAATATTATCTTCGGCGCCATTTTTTTGCTCGCTTTTTTGTGCGTCTCTGACAGCATAAAGAACAGCAGTCTTTAATCCTGAAAATGAGAAATCTAGATCCTTACTATTGATCATCGATCTAGGTAATTTTATTGGAGATTCAATTTTTTCTTCATAAGCCTCGTCTGATAGTTTGGAAATATGTGGGCCACCAGGATATGATAGGCCGAGTAGTCGAGCGACTTTATCGAATGCTTCACCAACAGCATCGTCACGAGTTTGACCTAGAAGTGTGTATTCAAAATTTTTGCCAATATTTTTAGAGCCTTCAATTTTGATTAACTCCGTGTGTCCACCACTGATGAGGAATGCAACTGATGGCATAGTCAGTGTCTTTAGTTTTTGCCATGATCCATAAGGTTTGTCATCATCAAGGAGTGAGCCAACTACGTGTCCTTCCATATGGTTAACTGGTATAACAGGGATATTTAGTGATTCACCCAGCATGCGCGCAAATGTTATACCAACCCAGAGAGCTGGCTCAAGTCCAGGACCTTCTGTAACAGCTATACAGTCAATCTTTGGTGGGTTATTGTAAATATTTTCTAAAAATTTGGCATGCTTGAAAGATTCAAGTAAGTCAGAATTTTGCTCACCATATTGTTTTTGAAATGATTCTAGGATTTGTGTAAAATTTACTTTTGTTTGTGGACTAGAATTTTTATTTTGGTTCTCACTAGGTAAGTCTTTTAGAATTTTTTCTAATAATGGCAATAGATTTTTACTATGTTCACGCTTTGCAAGAGTAGGGAACACGCCACCGTAAGCACTGTGGAGTTCTGCTTGAGAATGAACGAGGGATTGGATCACTCGGTACTCAGTATTTGATTTAATTTCCGAATCTTTATTGTTTTGAGGTGCGATTTCACGCGTTTCAATGAGAGCAAGGGCTGTTTCGTCACAAGATGTTTCGATACCGAGGATGATCATGATAATTTTATTAAAATATCCATTTATTAAGATACCTTGAAATTATAACATAATTGTGTTAATGTCAAATAGAAGTTCCTTTATATGAAAAATCCAATAATAACATTGTCCGGCCCACCTGGGTCCGGTATCACCGAATGCACCAAGATACTACTGAAAAGATATCCTGAATTGACACGGGTTGTATCCTCGAGAACACAACCTCCCAGTCTCGTGGAGTTAGAGAAGAAGAGCCAGACATACATATTCTACCCAAAAAACATTTTCCAAGCTAAAATGGCCGCGAACAAATTCGTCGAGGTTGATGAGTTTGGTGGCCATCTCTGTGGCACGGAGGAGGAGTTCTTGGAGAAGATCTGGCAGGACAAAAAAATCCCAGTTGCTGTCATCTCACCAAAGGGAGTTGCTCAGATTCGTAAAAAGTATCAATCAGTGATCTCGGTAGTTTTGATGCCGAGGGAACTGAATGGGTATTTGGAGCGGATTCGCCGGATGCATAGAAATTTACCAAAATCCCTGCTCGCTATACGCCTGACTGTCGCCGAATTTTTATTTGGTCGGTTTAAGCAAAGCATTGAAGACGGTAGTAACCTATTTGATGTGGCCTTATTCGCTGGCGACGGCGAGGTCAAGGTCTTGTCTCAAAGGTTAGTAGACTCGGTTGATAGGTTTATCAGCCAGTCTACTAATCATTTGCGTGAAAAAAATCACGCTAAAAAGTGAGTTGTTAGTTTCAATAAACGTACCCCAAGGTTGGTGTACGTTTTTTTTATTACAAATTTTTACAAAACTTACTATGCTATAGATCTGTGCGCGATACAGGATTCGAACCTGTGACCTACCCCACGTCAAGGGGTCGCTCTACCAACTGAGCTAACCGCGCATACCACCTTCGTTATCTACCAAAACAGCTAACCGCGCATTTCAGTCCCCTCGTTATCTGCCAAAACAGCTAACCGCGTAGTTAAATCAATTTAGCAGAATTTCTACCAAAAATCCAGTAATAATGTTAAACTCCATCAATGACTAATACTCTGATAGGCCACATTTCAACCACTCGAAAAGGGGCTGGTTACATAGATAATTCAGACCCACGCAAGGATTCTGTTTACATAGAAGAGGGAAATTTGAATACTGCTCTCAACGGTGACACTGTTGAAGTGCGTTTTGCTATGAAAAACATTCGTGGAGTTAAGACATCAGTTGGTGAAGTTTTGCGTATAGTAGAACGTGCTAAAGATCATTTTGTAGGCATTGTCGATATCTCAAATGGTGAGTACGTCGTGATTCCGGATGATAAGAAGATGTATACGAATATCAAGTTGAAAGCACCAAAGGAAAAATTGCAGGCCGTTCAACTTAAGAAAGATGATAAAGTGTATGTGAAGATGTTGCCTTGGACAGATTCGAAGAAATTACCAGAAGCTACTCTCGTAAAAATACTTGGTAAAAAAGGTGTAAATAATGTGGAGATAGAATCTATCGTCCTTGAAAAAGGTTTTGAGGTTGGTTTTCCAAAAGCTGTTGAAAAGGAAGCGGAGATGATTGAGAAAAATGAACGCGTGATCAGTAAAGAGGAAGTTTCGAAGCGTCGTGATATCCGTGGCACAGAGACCTTCACTATCGATCCTTTTGATGCAAAAGATTTTGATGATGCTATTTCTTTTAAAAAATTATCGCCAATCGGGTCAGTTAAATCTGAACAAACCGATGGTCGAACATCGCTCTATGAAATCGGTGTCCACATCGCCGACGTATCTCATTATGTTCGTCCCGGAAGCGCTCTTGATAGAGAGGCGGTTAAACGTGGTTGTTCTATCTATCTCGTTGATCGAACTATCCCCATGCTTCCAGAGGTTCTCTCAAATGATGTCTGTAGTTTGAATCCACAGGAGGATAAGCTCAGTTTTTCTGCAATCTTCAAAATCGACGACCATGGAAAAGTTCATGAGCGTTGGTTTGGTAGAACGGTTATGAATTCAACACATCGATTTACTTATGAGACAGCTCAGGCTGTTATAGATGGGGAGCCGTCAAAAGTTGAAAAATATTCAAAAGGAATCCAGACGACAGCTTCAGCTGAAAAAGGTATGCAGTATCGTGAACCACTTCTTATTTTAAATAAAATTGCTAAGATTCTTCAAAAAGAAAAATCATTAAATGGGGCCATCGAGTTTGATACACAAGAGATAAAATTTCGCCTCGATAAAACCGGTAAGCCTATCGGTGTTTATGCTTATGAACGTCTCGATACCCATAAGCTGGTCGAGGAGTTTATGTTGCTCGCAAACCGTGAAGTGGCTAAATATGTCTTTGATCAGATCAAGAAAAAAGGGAAGCGTGATACAGGGGCTATTTATAGAATCCACGATGCTCCAGATAAAGATAAGATAAAGAATTTAGCGCTATTTGTGAAAGCTCTAGGTTTTGATCTACGTGCTGATAAAGACGGTGTTGTTACTGCTCATGGTTTAAATGATTTGCTTGAACAGATAGAAGGTAAGCCTCAAGAAAATCTCATTCGCACAGCTATACTTCGTTCAATGCAAAAAGCTATTTATTCAACGAAGAATGTTGGCCACTTTGGTCTGGCTTTTGATTTCTATACGCACTTCACTTCACCGATTCGTCGTTATCCTGACTTGCTCGTTCATCGTGTCTTGGCTAAACATCTTCATAATGAACCTTTTGGTGATAAAGATATTGTAGCTTTTCAGCATATAGCAGAGAGTTCAACTAGACGTGAGATCAGTGCTTCTGAGGCAGAGCGTGAATCTAAGAAGTTGAAACAAGTCGAATATATGAGTGAACGTCTCGGTAAAGTTTTTGAGGGTACGATCACTGGCGTAACCAAATGGGGTATGTATGTTGAAGAAAATGAAAGTAAATCAGAGGGCATGATCGGTATGCGTTCACTCGGTGATGATTACTTTGTCTTCAATGAGAAGTCATATTCTATAATCGGTGAGAAGACTAAAAAGGTTTATACACTTGGCGATAAAGTAAAGTTTAAAGCAGTTTCAGCTGATCTGGATAAGAAGCAGTTGGAGTATGTGTTAGTGAATGAATAAATTAGATTATAATCATGATAAAATAATTCGATGAATATTATTCTTTCAATTCCGGCATTGGCGTGGTTAATTATATCAGCATTATTTTTTGCTTTTGGTGAATTTCTTTCAAAGAAGTTTGCATTAGCTCCGAGCATATATTATGTTCTTATTATAATAGGAATATATGCTCTCGGAACACTTTCTTGGTTACCAGCAATATTTCAAAAGAATCAACTTTCAGTAGTCGGTGCGATTTGGTCAGTATTAAGTTTAATTGCAACAATCTTAATCGGACTATCGGTATTTAATGAAAAATTAACGCTCACTCAATCAGCTGGTTTGGTTCTTGGCTTGGTTGCAGTTTATCTTTTGAGCAGATAACAAAAAACCACCCGAAGGTGGTCTTTTGATTTACAAAGCTGAATCAATTTCGCAGTGAAGCGAAAGTTAATTATGCACGTGTAACGTTCTTTGCACTTGGTCCTTTCTGGCCATCAACTACATCGAAGTTGAGCTTGTCGCCAACCTGGAGTTCATTGAAAGTAACACCTGAAAGATCGTTTGAGTGAAAGAAGAGGTCCTTTGCTTCGCCTTCGCGAGCAATGAAACCGAAACCTTTGTCTGTAAGAGTCTTAATTGTACCCGTCATTTGATTTATTGTTTTAATTTGAAGAAATTCGACGATTTAGAGCTATTTCCACTAGAACGGACATAGTAGCATGTTATGGGAAAAATAGCGAGGATGATATAATCTTGCAACATCCAATTAGGAAGAGCGTGGTGATTACATATATCATAAGCGATTATTGAACAAGTTTATGATTCAGTTTAGTAAAGAAGAGTTTGATAGGGTTAAAACAAATGGTGAGACATTATATAAGGGTTTTGGTAGTGTTTATTGTCCGTATTTTAAGACAAAGGTGGCATTTAATTCTAAGGGTTTAGAACATCTTAAGTTTATTAATCGTGATAAGTCTCGTTTGCCTAAAGATCAATTTATGCGTTTTAAATTGATAAAATTGGCACCGCTTATTTTAGGTTTATCCAGCACTCTTCAAGGAATTCGCGAAACTAAATCTTTTGAGGAAGTTCGTATCCACAGTAGAATAGAAAATATATTATTACCTATAATTATTCCTTTTTGGGGAATGAATTTTGAGACAATGCAAAGAGTTCTTCATGAGGGTAGTATAGAAATAGATTAAAAGTATATTATTATCTTATATCTAAAGTCAAGTTTCTGTTGGTAGACTTACACAGTCTACAGTGGAACACTATTGAATGCGAGATTTTAAGGTGGAAAAACATATTCTCGCTATATCCTAATAGATTAGCGATCCTGTCTACGATTTAAAATAGCCTATATTTATCAATGAATTATCAATGTTACTCGTTTAGAAGATAGATTAAAGTACTACCTTGTCAGTAGTAGAACTATGTTATTTTATGCTATTGAAAATTACTTGATTTTGTGCTAGGATTTAGATGCTTACGGAGATTTGTTCGTAAGGTTCCAATTAAGACTTGTAAAGTAAGTACAAACTTGTGTCAGCTCCGACAGGAGTGATACGAACTTTGTAAAAGAACCAAACATCGAACACAGACTAGTAATGGTCGTCATGAGATGATTGAGATTCCTGCTTTCCATTGTCATTATAGTTGAAAGATTAAAAGCTCAAACTTACCTGGCCACTAAGGTGGAATATCTTGTTTTGTTGCCCTCCTATTATTAAAGACGCCAGGTGTTTGTAGTAGGTAGGGTGTGATTTATGGACCCAATTATTTTTTCAAAACTCAAAGAGAATTGGCATAAAAAAGAGAGTGATGAGTTGATGCACAAGCGCCGTAGGCGCTATTTGCATTTTGATGAAGTTCTTACGTATATTTCACCTGCGGTCCTTAAGAAGGTAACGGATCCGACTTATGTTGCATCACACGGTTTTTTCCCTTTGTTAAGGTTTGAACAAAAAAATCGTGTACACAGCAGGGATCCAAAAACTAAAAAGAAGATAATTAAGACAAAAATTAGACCCATTAGTTACCCTTCACATTTTGATGCAATTATATATTCTTGGTACACAGCGCAACTTGAGCATTATTTTGAGCCACTATTAATTTCAAATGGTCTGAGTGATTCGGTTATTGCATATAGAAAATTAGGTAAATCTAATGTCGATTTTGCCAAAGAAGTATTTGATTTCATAAAGAATAAAGGTTTTTGTGCTGCTATATCTTTCGATGTCCAATCCTTTTACGATTCTTTAGATTTTATTATTCTTAAGGAGGCATGGAAAAAATGTTTAGGCGCCTCTACACTACCATCTGATCACTATGCTGTTTATAAATCAATCACGAGATTTTCTGTCGTGACAGAAGAGTCCCTCAAAGAACTACTGTCAGTCGGGACAAAAGATTATAAGAAAAGTAAAATGTTTTTTAATCTTGACGTTCTTGAAAAACTTAGAAACCTAAATGGTGTAAATCAGATTAAGAAAAACACTATCCTTGGTATACCGCAGGGTACACCAATTAGTTGTATTTTGTCGAATATCTACATGTTTGATTTCGATAGGGTTGTTAATGAGCACGTACTTGCTTGTGGGGGTCTATATCGAAGATACTCTGATGATATAATTGTTGTTTGCCCCATTGATAAGGTTGATATGTTTAAAAAGCTTATTACCTCTGAGATTCAAAAATTAAAATTAACTATTCAAGATATTAAGACAGAGGCTAGGTTTTTTGAGTTAAAAGACGGTAGATGTATTTGTATTGACGATAGAAACAAGTCTTCTAGACTACAATATCTCGGAATAGAGTTTGATGGACTAAAGACCTTTCTGAGACATAAGGGGTATGCAAGATATGAACGAAGAATGGTCCAGTTTGTACGTCGGGAAAAGAAAATTGCACAAAAGAGAGGTGTCGACGTTGCTAAAAGGAAGATATATGAGTCCTTCTCTCCGTTAGGTGAATCGAATTATATCACTTACGCAAATAAGGCTGCGGAAAAGATAAGTTCTAAACAAATTAGTCGTCAGGTATCTTCAAGGCGAATAATGAAGAAGATTAAAAAGCAAGTTAAATCGTAATTATAACTCCAGTACCCCTTCCTCATCAGTTGGTAGATCGTAGAACCCTTTTCCAATATCGTATTCTCTACCTTCAGGGTCCGTAGCAATTAGTCCTGTTCCCGTAGCTGGATCTATGGCTTGATTTTGCGATGTGCCTTTAATAGTGAATGACCAATTTGTTGGATGTTTTTTACCAGTACGATCTAATTCATACCCAACATAAATTAGTCTTTTTCTTTGATCAATATAACCCAATGTTACAGCACCACCAATACTGTCAGTAAACTTACTACGCAAGAAATTAACAATATCTTTAGCTTCATCTTTTAAAGCTCGTTTACTGAGAAAGTGCTTTAGTACAGTTTGCTCTTCCTTGTCAGTGAGTTTTTTTGAACCTCCATATATGAGTGAGTACATCTCTCCAATCTTTTCAATTTCCATTTTATTAGACTCAACATCAATTATGTATGAGAATATCTTTTGATCAGGTACAGATACAAATCCTAGTTGAATTCCTTGAACTGCGATTGGATCGTCAAGATGACCAGCTTCAGGTCCTAGCGCATCACTTAAATTATCAAGTCTAAACTTTTTTAATGTATTTGGAACATTTGAACAGCCCGCAAAGATTATTTTACATCTTCGTTTATGTACCGGACCAGGATATTCAGGCACAACATCTTTCATAAATTGATCAATTTGCTTGATTAATTCATTTATGTCAGTACTCAAAGTTTTTTCGTCTAAAGCGCTATCGATTCTTCTGAAAATATAATTAATAAAGGCTTTGTCGCCAGCAAAAAGACAACTGATATGAGATGATTGATCAATTGGACCCATATTTAATAATTTAAGACAATAACCGGCCACCTCACGCTTACCATTAACAATCTTAGACGCCATACTATCAGCGGCCAAATAAATTCGATCACTTAGATTAACTGCTAGAATAAAAGTCATGAATTTAGCATACACCTAATATCATTTTTGTCATTTCAGATTAATTATATTAAAATATAACCATACAAACATAATCGAGGGTGATTATGACAAATGTCACATTTAATAAAGTCAGATAGTGCTAAAGGAAAGAAGATTTCGTTTCAAGCAAAAGCGGTTGCTAAGGATGTTGTGGAAAAGGTAAGCAAAGGTGAGAAAATCAGCATGTATAAGATACTGCGAGATCATGGATATTCCCATTGGTATGCCAAGCAATCTTCTCGCGTTATTAATACGAATTCTTTTCAAGAAGAGATCAATTCAATAATTGAACCTATGAGGGAAGTGAGAGTGTGGGCTATAGCAGCAATTTTAGAGCAGGTCCAAAATTTTAATAGGCTTTCAGTTACTGATTTAGCAAATGTTGCGTCTAAAATGACTCATGATATCCTGCTCTTAGGTGGTACAGATGGAGGAAGTGCGAATAAACAGGCGGTTAAAGATCTTACTGAAATAGGAGATATTCTTAAAGAGTTCCGAAAAAGTGCTTAACTAGCCTTATTATCAGTATGGAGGTGATAATATAAATTGCCCGTAAAAGTCGGTAAAGGTGAGAACTTTTTGATCAAAATTACCTATAAAATAGGCAAGTAAGGGTGTGGATTAAAAAAGGTACGAAATAGTACTAAAGACATAGTGATGTGGACAAAGTAATTATTGGTTCGATTTTGTTGACTTAGCACTAAACATCATATATGATATACACATCATGCAACGCTTTAGATTTAGATAGCCACTAATTAACACCCGCATCACTCTCGCGGTTGTTCTTAGTGGCTTTTTGCTATGCCTTTGTAGCTCAATGGTTAGAGCGTACGTCTGAAACACGTAAGACAGAGGTTCAATCCCCCTCAAAGGCACTGTGATACGTCAAAATCAATCCAAATATCAAAAAACAACAATATGCTCATATACACAAGAAAAAGAAGATAGACCGCAATATACAAACAACTCTCTAGTTGTTATTTTGCGGTCCACACCACCATGCCCCTGTAGCTTAATTGGAAGAGCAAAGCACTCCTAAGGCTCAAGGTGGAAGTTCAAATCTTCTCAGGGGTACCATGCCCTCGTAGCTCAAAGATAGAGCAAGGCCGTTCTACCGCCAAGGTTGAAGGTTCAAATCATTCCGAGGGTACTGTAACCAAATATAAAAAATGCTAGTATAAAAATATGTCCCTACCAATCGATTTAATCTTAATACGCCACGGCCAGTCTGAGGGAAACGCGGCAAAACGCCTATCCGAGAAGGGTGACAATACTGGCTACGATTTGCTCAACGGTCGCCATACCAGGAGTTTTAGACTGTCTCAAAAGGGTCGAGACCAAGCCCTGAAAGCCAGTAAATGGCTTATGGACGAGTTTTGTAAGGACGGTAAGACATTTGATCGTTTTATCACTTCTGAGTACACACGCGCCATGGAGACAGCTTCTCTCTTGAACCTACCCGATGCTGTATGGTTCAGGAACTTCTATCTCGCTGAACGAGACTGGGGAGAGCTTGATATATGTCCCGATGACGAGCGTGAGGAGAAGTTTGGTAAAGCTCTCGAGATGCGAGTCACTGAACCTTTCTTCTGGAGACCACCAAATGGAGAATCGTTCGCTGATCTCTGTCTTCGTCTAGACCGCGTATTGCTCACGCTCCATCGTGAGTGTAGCAATATGCGTGTCATTATCGTCTGTCACGGCGAAGTGATGCGTGCTTTTCGTGTTCTTATAGAACGCATGTCGCAACAGCGCTTTAAGCATGTCTATTTATCGAAGAGACAGGAAGATCGAGTTAATAACTGCGAAATAATGCACTACACCAGACGTAATCCTGAAACAGGAGAAATCTCTGAACATGCTGACTGGATGCGTCGTATACGTCCTGCCAATGAACCTATATGGAATTCAGGATGGGAGAAAATCATTCGTCCTAAATACTCGAATGATGATCTTATGAAGATTGTTGAGTTGTCACCGAAGGTGATGGAGTAAATACAAAGTATTTTTTACTTTAATTACCTATGCATGACTTTTTTGAATATATTTGCTAGAGTAGTCTCATCACCTTCGGATGTAGTAAGTCTCCCCGGTCTACGACCACTTGATGGCGTTGCGGGAACGGGAGCCCCGCCCAAGGTATCATTCTGAAGACCGGAGAAACTCCGACCGGCACCTTCTTTAGAAGGAATGTATGCGGATGATGGAGTCCCGCCAGAGCTATAAACGACTGAAGTTTATCTTTGAGTCGTTTATAGTTTACCTAGGCAGGAAAGAAATAAAGAACCAAGCGATTGCTGTTGAAGAGCAGAAAGGCTCGCTGCCAAGTCATTACCTTCGGGTGATGAGAACGATGAGGGATACGCCGCCCCTCCTTCAGCAACCATTTGGTTTTTTATATTTCTGAGAGTTATAACCTCGACAGACGGATTGCCGTTTGCTAGAGTAGTCTCATCACCTCTCGATGTAGTAATACCCGCCAGACTACGGCCGCTTGACGGCGTTGTGGGAATTCGGGACCCACCAGAGGTATCAGAAACATCAGAAGAAATTCTGGTGTTTTTGTTTGGATCATTTTTATAGTCCCACATTTCAAAAACTACGCATGAAATCTGTTACCCGACTTGTAGTCTCTTAGATCATTTTCAAACATACTTCTTTCAGCCTCATACATAGGCAGTTGTGAGATCATTTCTGCTACGACTTTATCATATTCATTTTGATCAAATCTTAAAGGAGGGTTAACAATGAATTCAGGTCCAGCGCCACTGAAATTTTTCAGAAGATACACATCCTTCTCACCCTCGCCTTCTCTAGCAGTCTCTTCATCAGCATACTTAGCATAAAAGTTAGACCAAACGACTTCGTTTGGTAAGATGTATGACCATACATAATAACCAGTACAACCCATGTAACCACAGGGACACACAAAAATTGGACAGACTCCGCCAAGGGTGCGACTCACCTCTAAACCAGCAAGATCGAAGAAGTAATCCGTCTTTATATCATCAATATAAGCCCTAAAAACATTAGGGTAAAAATTAGAAGATTCCTGTATTTCAATTTTATAAGATATTTTATTCATATTATTGTTTTGTACAAGAAACGCAAAAACCACCAAGAAAGGCCATGCGCGTAATGTGCAGGCTTTCTGGGTGGCTTAGTTTGTTGTTTCGTGTTGCATGAAGTACTTTAAAAATTAACATATATTTACCCTGCAATCAATCGTCTCAGTGTAAGTTAACTTGCAAAACTATTATTTTTTATATTTATTACTATTGAAAACTAAATGAACTTTCAAATGTATTAAACTCTAAATTATTGAGACTCTCAGGATAATAATACATTATTAAAAAATATATCTTATGTCCGGCAATTATTATCTTTCCTTGCGTATATCGATTTACCTCTTTTGAATATACCAGGAAATCGTCTGCCTTTGATTGATTGATAAAATCTGATATTTTAGAAGAGATAATTGTCTCGTTACTAAGTTGAGCCAAGCCACTTAAAGCCGAGTGTAGGTTATTTTCTGGAACAGATGTATCAACACCTTCTGGTAGTAAAATCGAAGTTAATTGATAAACAATACCGTTAGGTGCAGTTGCTGTCCACGTGTTAAGAGTTGCTAATGTATTCATACCAGCGATATTAGAAGATGCCGTTGTATGTTCTGGTGTGGCAGGAAAATCTATCGTAAAATCTTCTGATGGAACCTCAAGTTTTTGCCAATCAGATTTAATGGATGAGGTATTATGAAAAGACTGAGTCAATGATTGTGTCCCAATGCGACTAATGATAAACACAATTACAAATCCTACAAAGTATGCATGCCTTTTAAAAATTGAAGACTTTGGTTCATTTGATTTTTTCTCCATCATTTTTATTGATTCTGATATCGGTTGTTTTTCAGTCTCTATTTTTGTTGTTGGTAACTCATTTTGAGCATCGATTTTTTTAGTCTTTCCCAGTCTCAGATCTCTCTTAGGTAAATAGGAAGCAAAGAGCCACATGAGACCAATGAGTAAGATGACTGGAATGATTATTAAAATATAAGTCATAATTTAAATTTATTTAAGCCATTGTGATACTCCTCCATGGCCTGAACATGTACCGCTACGGTGTTCACTAGAACTATATGTACCATCTTTACACTCAGCGGTTGATCCAGCCGGGGCGCCATTTGAATAATATGCTGGGCTTTTGACAGGATTGCCATAACTATTGGTGTAGGAATTATTATTTGAAGGTGTAGTCAACCAACTAGGATTTGCTGAAGAAATTGATGCAATGGCTGTCTTTGTGAGATTGCCCACATAACCAAGAGCAGGAGTGATGCCTTGTTGCTCTTGAAAAGCAATAACTGCTTTTTGTGTTAGTGGTCCAAAATAGTCAGTAATCGGTCCATTGTACAATCCCTCATCAGTAAGAAATTGTTGTAATTGAGAGACATCTGTACCAGTCATGCCATAACTCAAATTACGATTAAATGTAGCTCCAAAAGTTATAGACGGAATGAATATAGTGACAAGAATGATGAGATATATTTTTTTCATAGTATTTATGATTAATTAATAAATTTCAAAATTAGATCCATCTAAAGGGATTAATTTTTTGAATAAATAACTTAAAACTTGTCCAAATAGAACGTGACTCTTGTGGAATTACTTGAGTTGAGGTCGATAGCTGATTTGTTGTGGCATTGCTTGATGTAGCACTAGTCTCAGATCTGTCAAAAGTAAAAGTGGATTTATTGACGCTAGAGGATGCTTGGTCTATGGATATAGGGGTAGTAGCAAAAATACTTCTCTTTGCGGATAGATTTTGTGTAATTACGTTGCCTTTATAATAAGAAACTTTATTATAAAAATCTGTTATTTTAGATTCGTTCTGACTAGCAGATTCGGATGGCTTTAATACTGCCGAGTAGATACTAGATTCATTATCAAGATAATCGTTTATGCTATAACTCTTTGAGGTCAAATTAAAAATAGTACCATCTTGTAATGTAATATCGGTACCTTTTATGTCAGTTATTTCTGTGTATAGACAACTATTTACGACTGGACTATAGAAGACTTCATCTAAAATACTAGTGATACTATTTCCTGGATGTATCTTTTCGTTTGCTTCAGATTGTGAGTTTGTATTTATAATCTCGTTCTGAATAGTATTTGTATATCTTGCACATTGTTGTTTTCTACTAAAAGAATCATTTGTTTGCACGGGGGGTAAGGTATTCACAGTAGTACATTCTTTCATTGAGACATAACTTACTGAGCTTTCCGTACCATCATTACACACAGCATTTCCATCCGTAGTTGAACCAATTGAACAATTAACTCCACTATGATATGAACAGGCGCCCGAAGATGCTGATGCGAATTCAACTGCCGTAGAAAAAGAGACAAAACAGAAAAGTATTAAAATTGTTTTTTTCATAAGGGCATACTTATGTTAGTAATGCCCTAGTGGGGTACAAAAAGCCCGCCACTAGGAAGGTCCGAAGACCTCTATACCAGTTTCCCGGTACAACGCGATCAACGCCCTAATGACGGGTTCTCTATGTTGATCGCGGTTTTAGACCATATCCTATAGAGCAGATCGCTAAAGGGGTTAGGTCACAACGATATTCAGTTGTAAAAACATTGTAACATAGCCAATAAATTCAATACAGGTTATAATCGACCATGAGAGGGTTTTACTAATTCGGTTGAGGCCATTTTTTCCTATAAGAAATTTAATAAAGTGAGGCGCTCTATTGCTTTATTAGATTTATATTTTCCATAGCAAGACATTAATGTTTGCAGTAAAGGGGTGGTCTATAGACCTAAGCCTTTAGGAAAACCGTAGTGGTATGGTAAAAAGAGTGTTATTTGTCATCGTCTAAAAAATTAGGTGGACATAATGTCCCAAGAGAAGAAGAGCAACTGTTCACATTAGAGGAGTTTAGGAAAAAAGTACTTGGCACCGAAGTCGCTCATATGTCCGAAGAAGAGATCGGGATATATCATAATATGTCGACAAGCTTTTTTAATTTATTTTTTAATAAATGGAAAAAAAGTGGGGTCTAGAATCTTAACCATAAAGTGTTAGGATGTATCTACTATGGCTGAAACTATTTACGTAATCGGATATGCGAGAGTAAGTACTCCTAAACAGGCTCAAACTGGTGAAAGTTTGGAAAATCAAGAGGAGCAGATTAGACGTTTCTGCAAAAAGAAAGGTTATACTTTATTTCCTCAAGATAAAGTTTTTAGAGAGCCATATACAGGCAGTACTGTCTTCCGTCCAGTCTATAGGGAAATACTTGAGCTGATAAAGCAACAAACTAAGAGCAAACAAAGGATCAAATATCTAATCTTCTGGGATTTTGATAGATTGACTCGTGGAGGAACGGTAGATTATGACCAAATATGGAAAGATGTATCTGAATATGGTGTAGAACTAAGAGATACAACTGAAATTATTCAAGAACAAGTTGATTTAATGGATGAGTTTGGATTTGATTTTAGTTATCCATGGGCGAAAGGTAGAATTAGTGAGGAGGCAGAGAGAAGTAAGGCTGAGGATGCAAGAAAACTAAAAAAGAAAATACTTCAGACACTGATTTTACCTGAAATAAGGTTAACACTAGATGGTTATCATGTTGGGCGTCCGGACTATGGTTTTAGAAATAAGAAAATTTTTGTTGAAAATAAAAAAAAGTGTATCCAAGAAAGGTTTGAAGCAGAGGCGATTTATATAGAAAGGATGTATCAACTTCGAGCAGAAAATGTTTTGTCAGATCAAGAAATTTGTGACGATATAAATTCAATTGGCTATAAAAGCCAGACTCAAAATCAATGGAGTAAAGATAAGACTAGGATAATTGGTCAAAGAGGTGGAAACATATTGACGCCGAAGCAATTGCCAGAAATGATAAAGCGCTTCACGTATTGTGGAGTTATATGTGAAAAATGGACAAGATATCAACCTATAAAAGCGAAATTTAATGGCTTGGTATCAATAGATACATGGAATAAAGCAAATAGAGGCAGATTCTTTTTGGAGGAAAATGATGACGGCAGTCTTTCTTTGACTGAGGATGTTTCTATACATGGCAAAAAACGAAAAAAATATAACCCTGATTTTCCCTTTAAGGGTGTTTTGATGTGTGAAATATGCGGAGAACCCATGAAAGCGAGCGCTTCAACTGGTAAAAGTGGTGAAAAATTCGGAGCATATCATTGTGAAAGAAAAAAACACAAAAGAAATGCATTTAAACAAAAAGAAGTGGAAAAGGCATACAGATATTTTATTAGTAATATACGATTTACTGATAAATTTCTAAAGATATTTGAGAAATCTATTTTCTTGCAATTCCGTCGAAAGGAAGGTGAGCTGTCTGAGTATACAGCAAAGGCAAATACAAATGTTGCTGAATTTGAAATTGAGAAGACGGCTTTAATTAGGTCGTTTACAGTTGCTGTTTCTGATGAAATGAGAAAGGGTGTTGAGGAACAGTTGATAAAGGTTCAGAGGCAAATTGATCAAGCGAAAAGTTATAGAAATAAGATGGAACTCAAAGAGATGGATATAACCAATTTTATTCAATGGTGTAAAAATATAATGGAACACCCTGAAAAAATCGTTGAAGATATTAGGTCTGAGCAAGAATTACTACATATTTATAGTTTATTCTTTGTAGACCTTCCAACCTACACACAAATAGTGAGTGGAACACCTAAACTATCCTTAGTTTTCAAGCTTTCTGAGGACTTTAAAGTAAATAAATCTGTATTGGTAGCCCTACGGAGAATCGAACTCCGATTACTGCCTTGAAAAGGCGGTGTCCTAACCGTTAGACGATAGGGCCAAGTAGATTGAGCTTGTCTTGATACACGCCAATCTAATAAAGAGGATACTATCATAAAATTTTGAATTTACAAAACCCTAAAAAATGTTATGGTAAGTGTTCACTTTGGAAAGGTGGCTGAGTGGTTGAAGGCACCGCTCTCGAAAAGCGGCAGGGGCGTAAGCTCCTCGGGAGTTCAAATCTCCCCCTTTCCGCCAACACGAGCTAGCTCGAGTGTTGAGAGGCAGTCGAGTGCTCGAGATGCGTTATTAAGAATATGTAGAAGAGTCCTGAATTTTCGAATTAGCAATATTTTCAGAAAAAAAGAAAACCGCCCGACGAAAGCCGAAGCGGTTTTCGTGAGCGGTGTGATTACCTATGATTGAGCGTCCTCTTGACCAATTTTCTCAATCTTCTTTTCGCACCCAATGCAATACCCATCCATGTGGACTGCCGGGAGAACAGAGCCAATTACGTTTCGATGAGTGATCAGCGAGCCGCACTTGAGACAAAATCCCCGCTCTAATGATTCTGACTGGGACATGCTTTTCATGAATGCGTGACCCATCTGGTCAGGACAATAGAGGGACGCACTCCGGAGTAATCTTACGACCGTGTTCGCGATTAGTATGGTCGGCATGTGTGGCATGGTGGTGCCAGGAATGGGCTGAAGTTGCTGATTCAGTCTCGTTGCACCTTCGCGCAACATACGCAGACCACATTCTTTGTAATTCTCCGATTTCACAGTCTTCGTCTTATTCAAACGAGCTTGAATATCGGGGTCGCTCTCCAAATTGGAGATCAGGCGACCGAGCGAACGACCTTGAGATGCCTTGTAAGGCACCACGGTCGGTGATGCGGGATGCGGATCGAGCCGTTCCCGAATCACATAGGCGAGGCACAGGGCAACAAATTGACGAAGGGTCTCTTCGCAATCGCCGCTGAAGTTTAGCGATCCCAGAAGCTCCTGCTTTCCAGCCATAACGTCGCCGGTTTCAAACGAGCACATGATTGTCCCGAGCTTTTCGGGGTTCATGGCGTGAATGTCCTGAGATTCCAGCTCGAACGTCACATGGGCGAGGAATTCACCAGGATTATTCATCTTGGTGTAAAGCTCGTCGTAGCGGTTCTTGCGGATGAGGTTGTTGGTTAGGTTTACAATATACTCTCTCATTTTTATCTCCTTTCAGAGATTACCGTTCCCCAAAATCGGGATCTTTCCAACCGAAACATTCGGGAGGTATAAGATGAGAATCCGAGAAGATTCCTGGACGGTTCAGCAGTTTTTGCTTACCTTTGTATTGTAGCATATTATGCTTTCTTTGTAAAGGGTCATCATAAAACCTATATTTCGAACTGGTTTCTGATATACTTCACAATATCATGACTGAAGACCAATACCTCAATATTCTAACATCATGCGAACCAATCTTTGAGCAAGCGGCTATGCTCGCTCTTGAACTTAGGGGTAAAGTTGCAATCCATAATAAATCAGCGACTGGCGTTGAAGGTGTAGATATTGTGACAGGTGCCGATCTAGAGGTGCAAGAATTCATCCTTTCAAGACTGGCCGAGACACCGCTTACGGAATGCGAATTATTCGCCGAAGAAGCGACTCCCTCGGTCTCAAAATTCAAAGGGACCAACGGTCTCGTACTTTTGATTGACCCGATCGACGGTACTGCTAAATATGTATCTGGTGGAAAATTTTTCTCAGTGATCATCAGTATGCACAACAAAAAAGATATACTCTATACTTATTATTATTTTCCAATGCTTGGTTGGGCTAAACGTATTCTGAAAGATAAAGCAGAGGATATCGGCAATATTCCTCTGATACAGATAAAACCGGGTGTCGATGCGATGAGTATGATAGCTTACCTGGAATATATCAAGCCAGACAAATTACCTTCTTTAGTCGAAGATGCGCTGAAGATCAGAGGCTTGTCTTTGCATCAACGTAAAGATATAGTCGATGAAGGTAACATGATCTCATTGATGTTTTTAGAGAAGATCGCTGGAGTTGCTATACAGAATCCTGTTGCCTATGATTGTCTCGGCTCATTGCATTATGCCCGTTCAACAGGAAGATTTGATATATATTCGACTGTAGATCTATCAAAGCCCATGAAAGGTCCGTTTGGGATTTATTATCCTGGATTGTATGTTGTCTGGAAAAAATAGGAACTATTTTAGGTATTAGCTTGAGATACACCGCCAATTTAATTTTACTTTAAAAATGTTTAAAATTTATTTAGCTAGACATGTCCATAAAGTTATACAGCACAATCAATGATTTCATGCTATCCTATTCATCTAGGAAGAGCCTGCCACTCTACATCGTTCAACTTTACATAGTCGTCTATAAAATTTAATAAAAAGTGATTAATTATAAAAGATTTATATTGTCGGTAGTTTTGTGTATGTGTGGAATAGGTTTGTGTATAGGAATGATATTCTGGATCGTTTATGAGAAAAATAATCCTTTAGCAGGTCAAAAGAAATATGCGTCATGGGCGCAAACTGTTCAAATAGATCCGCAAAAGCTATATCCGGTAACTGATGTGGTGGACGGAGATACTATTAAAACCCTGATTTCAGGGTATGTTATCACAATACGTTTGCTTGGCATAAATACTCCAGAGGTCGTTGATCCTAGGAAGCCAGTTGAATGTTATGGCAGAGAAGCTTCAGCAGAGACGAAGAGTCTACTCACAGGCAAGAGCGTCTCTATTTCGTTGAATCCAAATTATGAAAGAGTCGATATGTATGGCAGATTACTCGCATATGTTCGTCTAGTCGATCCGAATGATATTTCTACGATCAGTCTGTTTGTAAATGAATTCCTAGTTAAACAAGGTTTCGCCTATGAGTATACTTTTAATGAGAAAAATCCATATCAATATCAAAAGCAGTTTAAAGTTGATGAGTTGGAGGCAAAAAATGCTAAAAGGGGATTGTGGGGGAAGTGTGATAATTAATAAGTATTTAATTACTATGTATATAAAGGAATTTGATCGGTGGAATGAGTCAAAGAAATTGATAGACAGTAGAAATGAAAATCATATATCTTCTTTTCGCGAAAGAGATATTTGGTGGTGTTCAATAGGTGTAAATATCGGCAGTGAAGAAGATGGTAAGAATACTCTTTTTGAAAGACCTGTTCTGGTCCTAAAAAAGTTTAACAATAGAATGGCCTGGATTATACCAGTTACATCCAGGATGAAAAATGGCAAATATTATTTTAATTTTGATAATGAAGTTGTGCTACTATCGCATATACGCTTTGTAAGTGTAAAAAGATTCAATAGGTTTATCAAAAGAATATCAACATACGATTTTTCTTTAATAAGATGGAGCTTATGTGACCTGATAAATTTTGACTAGAAATTTCAAACCCCCACAGCTTGTGGGGGTTCGCGGCTTCCCTCTATCCGATGGAATTTATTCCAAAGAAGGGTACCTCGGTTGGTCCCCATGGGATCCCGTTGTGAGTAAAGTCTAGCAAAATGACTGTATTGGTCAAGTATATAAATCTATTTAGTATTTGAGCCTATTCGTCGACTAACTACTTCGCGTTCAAATAGAGATAGATATCCTCAACAGCCTTGACTGCGTCACCGGCAGCGATGTTATTTTGATGGTAGAGTCCATCAGTTACATCTCCTGCGGCCCAGATGCCAGATTGGTTTGGTGAACCAATGATGAAAGCACGTTGATTTTTAGGGTCAATAACTACGTGATTGTGTGTGTCTAGATCTATCAAACCTTTCGCGAAATCTATATTAGGAACAGAGCCGACTTCGACAAATATTCCAGTAGTTTTTATTTCAATATGTTTTCCAGAATTTTTGTCTGTGTAAATGAGTGAAGTTACAAATTTATCACCTTTAACTTCTTTTGGAATAGCATATTCAATACCTTTAAACTTTGGATTTTTTGAGACAGCATCAACTGTTCCTGGATCAGCTTTGAATTCACTACGACTGAGTAATGTGACACTTTTACAATAGGCAAGGAGTTGAGAAGCGCTTTCGAAACCAGCATTACCACCACCTATCACTACGACGTCTTGTCCATCATAGAGAGGTCCATCACATGTCGCACAGTAAGTAAGACCTTTATGTTCATAAGTATCTGCACCGGGGATACCCAAAGGACGTCTGCGACTGCCAGAAGCGATGAGGATAGCACGTGCCTGATAAGTATCCTTGTTCGTTGTAATAGTAAATACACTTTGTGGCTTATCCTGAATCTTTAATCCTGAATCCTGAATCTTTGTCACGATCTCGCCATCTTTAAAATCGATGAAATCTTTTCCGTAAGCCTTGGCGTGATTCTCGAGTGATTTCGATAATTCCAGACCAGATATAGCGATAGTACCAACCCAGTTTTCAATCTTTTCTGAGACATTACTCTGACCCAACCAGTCTTTGGTTATAACTATAGTCTTCAGGCGTTTACGTGCTGCGTAGACTGATGCAGCTGCTCCAGCTGGACCACCACCGATGATTGCTAAGTCGTAAGTTTTCATGTGATTATTGTAACAAAAAAACTGGATTATCTCCAGATTTTTTGGTTTTATTATTTCAATCGAGATCTTCGTAAGAAAGCTGGAACTGCACCCCAATCATCATCTTCATTTGCTTCAGGTTTGACTTCTTTACGGATGATGGAATCAGTTGATTTTGGAGCAGGTGCTTCTTTGCGAGTATCACGATTTTCAGCGGAATTAGAAGCAGGACCAGAACTATTATTTGAATTTGCTGATAGAGTATTGAATATTTTTCCAGCTGAACTTGCTAGACCACCTTTATTGGCTGAACGTTCAGAAGAATTCTTTGAAAGTGCACTGATAGGTGACTCTTGGTTAATAGAAGAGTTTGATGAACCTTTTGATGATGTGCCTTCAGGGAAACCTGTTGCAATAACGGTGACACGGACTTCATTCTTTTTGAGCTTGTCATCCTTAACTGTACCAAAGATGATCTTAGCTTCTGGATCGATAGATTCAGTGATGACTTTGGCTGCGTCTTGGATTTCGAACATTGTCAGGTCTTCACCACCAGCGATAGAGAAGAGTACACCTTTGGCACCAGTGATAGAAACATCGAGGAGAGGACTGTTGATGGCGGCCTTTGCAGCTTCGATAGCACGATTTTCACCAGTAGCTGAACCGATACCCATGAGTGCTGATCCGGCGTTTTCCATGACTGTGCGAATATCAGCGAAGTCGATATTGATCAAACCTGGAGTTGTGATGAGGTCAGAGATACCTTCAACAGCATGACGAAGGATTTCATCACACATCGAAAAAGCGTTTTTAACAGTAGTGTCCTTGCCAACAGTAGAAAGGAGGCGGTCGTTTGGAACTACGATGATAGCATCGACTTCTTTTTTTAATTCATCTAGTGCTGCTTCAGCGATGCGTGAACGCTGACGTCCTTCAAAGAAGAAAGGTTTTGTAACAACACCGACCGTGAGACAACCGAGTTCTTTAGCAATACGAGCAACCATTGGGGAAGCACCACTACCTGTTCCACCACCCAAACCACAAGTTACGAATACCATGTCTGCACCCTTGATAGCATCTTGAACTTCATCACGAGTTTCTTCGGCAGCACGACGTCCGAGGTCAGGATTCATACCAGTACCAAGACCACGTGTTAAGTTTTTACCAATATGGATTTTCTTTTTTGCTAGAGAACCGTGAAGATCTTGAGCATCTGTGTTGACCACAATGAAATCAACGCCTTTAACTTTTGCACCGATCATGTGGTTAACGGCATTGCGACCAGAACCACCAACACCAAGGACTTTGATACGGGCAAATGTTTCGATCTCAGGAGTGATGTGTGGCATGTGAGTAGTATTACAGGTGATATTAAAAGTCCTTGTATCATACCAAGTTATAGGTACTGCGCAAGGTATTTTCATGCGTCAATATGTGTGTTATTAAATTGTTATTGAATCTATTTAAATAACTATTAGAATGATAATAAAATCATTTAAATAAAACTATAAGAGCAATAATTGAAATAAATATTTCAACCCAGATAGTCGTTGTCTTCCAATATGTACGTATTAGATAATGAAAATATTGTAAAAGTGAACCAGGTCTGTCTGTAATACTTTCTGGCGGAACATCCGTCTTTATCGCATAAGTTTTGCTCGTTATTGGGGCGAGCCAGCGTATGCCATATTCAATCGAATCAAGAAGAAAATGACTCCACGTGCTGATCAATATTATCCAGCCAAAATATTCAGTAAAAGTAGAATTTATAATATTACCAATTAAAATAATTAAGCCACTGATCATAAGCCAAAAAAATGGTAAATGAGTTACATAGTCTCGATGATTCTCGGCTTGTTCATTGTTTCCTTTGGTGGATTTATCGTGTCGGTGTTTAATATTAAAAAATATTAAATCGATATCAGGCAACTCACCGGCTAGTGTACCGATTATTAGAAGACTATTTATTTGGTTAGTTGAAAGGTCTGGATGAAAAAAAGCGAACAGAGCAGTTGTTGCCAAATATCCTCCAGCTAAATGTCCAGGCAGTACCATTTTAATTTAAGTTAATTAAGCAATAAACAAACAATTAGTTAACCGCTTATGGCAAGAATTGTTTGAACCAACGGGTGATGGCCTTCCAGAGATTTCCAAAGAATATCTTTGTTCCATCTATTTCCAAGCCGTCTTCGGTGTGAAGTCCCCAAATACATAGTCCATAGGCCACAGCCCAAGTTCCATCTTTAAAAGAGGTCTTTGTACTAGTATCTGTGATAGAACCTATTCTCGAAGGTAGTTTTAGGGCGATACGCGCCATATCATCGATTGAATGGACTCCAGATCCACCACCAGTGATGATGATACCAGCGGGTAGAAGTCCGTTACGTCCAATCTTTTTCAGGTGGGCCTCTATGAGTTCAAACATATCGGATATACGTGCTGAGACAATATCCTCAAGTTTCTTGCGAGGATATGAGCTACCAGTTATGGCACCTATCTTTATTTGTTCAGCTTCTTCAAGAGGAACTTTGAGTCCGAGAGCAATATCGTTTGTGATATCAGTTGAGCCTATTGGGAATACTTCGAGTGATGTTGGAATATTATTTTCAAAGACTGCTATAGACAATGTCTCAGCTCCAACGTTCGTAAGGACACAGCCTGCGATCTTTTGAGATTTTGAAAGAGTGACAAAACCAGCGGCGATAGGTGAAGCCATGATGTCTTGGACTTGTAAGCCGGCTTCGTTAACCGCCTGAATGAGGTCAGCTACATGATGTTCTAAACAAGTTATGAAAAGGGTAGTCAACTCAATTTTATTTCCTGACATACCGATAGGATTACTCAAGGCCGGTGTTCCATCGATAGAATAATTAACTGGTATATTGTAAATGATCCTTCTGTTGGCTATAGAACTTCTAGGTATATCTTTTTCACATTGATCTTGGAGTTTTTCAATATCAACATTTGTGATCTCAGCATCGGCGCGTGATGTCATAACAGAACTGGTTACAGTGACTCCACCAAGGCCGATACCGTTTACACCGACAAAAGCCTTTTTTACTTTTACACCAGCCTTTTCTTCAGCAACTGAAACGGCTCTCTTGATACTATTTGCAACATCCTGAACGTTCGTGACATAACCATGTCGTAGGCCATGACTTTCAGATATGCCAGCACCAATGATCTTTGGTAGACCCTTTTCATTTTTTTCTCCAGCGTCAGTGATGACTACCTTGATATGATAGGTTCCGACATCTATACCAGTAATAATATTTTTAGACATGAAAGTTAGTAAACAGTAATCAGTAAACAGTAAACAGAATATTATATTCCGAACTTTTTACGTATTACTACTTCTATACCCTCCATTATAGCGCCATGGTCGTGTCCTTTCAAATGTGTACAACCGTGGATGAATAGAAAAGCGAAGAAATTCTCGTAAGTTCTATCAAACTTTTTTGCTTCTTCTTTAGTTTCTTTTATCGAAATATAGATCTCACCTTCATTTTCAGATAATGGGAAACTTAAAATATCTGTAGCATGTTCCTTGTTTCTGTATATAGTATTAAGTTTTTTTATCTTAGCTGAAGTGGTTATGATGACGTTGAGTTTGTAGTCTTTACCCAAGACTTCGTCTTTGATTTCCTCAAATGAAATACGCGGTATTGAACCGCGTGTCTCATTTATTAGTGTGAAATTTTTAGAGGAGTTCATTCTTGAATCTGCATTCTCGAATCTTGTCTCTATTTACGGCCACCACGTTCTGGCTTAACAGGAGCTTTACCTTGTTTGACTAATTCTGCAAGAGCGGCTCTGCGAGCGATAGCTTTCAAGGTCTTTTGCTTTACTTTGTAAGGAGATTGGACGCGTGTAGCATAACGTAATGAACGCTTGCGGTTGATGACGCCAGAACTCTGGACTTTTCTTGTAAAACGGCGGAGGACACCAAGGGCGTTCTCGTTTGGGTTGCGTGTTATATCTACGTTTATCATAGGTAAATAGGATAACATAAATGACACAATGATGCAATGGTACAATGTCCAATTACGACCCAATTGATCATTTGGTTATTGATTATTGAATCATTTCCAATAATCAGCCTCAATCTTCTTCATGTACTTTGGCAATTCTTCAAGTGACACGACACTCTGAGCGTGTGTATCTGTGTCGCGAACAACAGCGGTCTTTTCAACAGCTTCCTTTTTTCCCATGACTATGGTGTACGGCATGTGGAATTTTTCATTTGCTGAAACTTGAGCTGTTAGACGATCTTTTGCTAAACAGAGGTAAAGAGGAATCTTTGATTGGCGTAGATGCTCAATGACACCAAGAGAAGCTAATTTTGATTCTGTACCAAGTTGGACGAAAGAAGCGATTGGTCTTTTCATTTTCTTTACAGTCTTACGGAGAGCAGGACTACTTTCTTTTATAAGAACAGACATACCAACACCTTGAACATCACGCTTCATATTTAAACGTTTTGCTAGGCCATTGTAACGAACTCCGATAGCGAGCATACGCTGTTCTTTTTTATTTGATTCTGCATCAGTGTTGATGATGGCACAGATAGTCTCAGTGCAATATTTACGATTACCGATGAGACTGTTGTTTATATTATAAGGAATACCCAGTGTCTCACAATATTCAAGTATCTCTTCGAGGTGACGACGACTACTCTCTGAAAGGAAATCCATTGACTTTGGTGCTTTTGAATTGAGTTCGGCACATGATTCATCGTGGCATGAGAGTAATTCAAAAGGGTCTCGTTTAAACATCTGGCGAGCCTCTGGAGTCATTTCGTTTATATTTTTTCTATAATATGAAGTGAGTTCACGAGTGAAGCGGGCAATAGAATCACGGTCACCTATAGAGTTGATCTCAACGGCAGTATTCTTATAACCTTCCTCAGCTAACATGACACGAGTTGTTTGGATAAGAGTCGCTTCTGCGATAGATCCAGATGAACCGATGATCTCAAGATCTGCGTAACGGTGGTAGCCACTTTTTTTAATAGATCCGCGGAAGGCGTCCTTGAAATAAAGCATGGCAGGTTGTGGCAAAGCGTGCCAACCAACTTCGTGATATGAACGGATAAGGGCTATTTTTTCTTCAGCGTGTAGAGGTAGACGACCGTGTTTTTCAGTTTCGTCATCTATATCGTCACCATCCATTATGTCTTTTGCGGCATCGATATCAGCCTTTGTTATCGCGGGACTTTTCATTGGACTAAAACCGTAATAGACGCTGATCTCACCGATCTTATCTAAGTGTTCGTAAGGAAGAAATTTACTGTCCTGAGTTTTTTTGTTCTTGTTGTTCATGTTAGTTTTTCTATTTACTATTTTCTGATTACTGTTTTCTGGTTACTGTCTACCGAATCATTGCGACTCCTGTCCTGGCCAAAGTGAAAGATTTTGAATAGGTATCAGTCTGACGATCGGACGACCAATGATGAAATGTGATTCCAATGGTCCCCAGAAACGTGAGTCTGAACTCTGTGCACGGTTGTCACCCATGACGAAATATTGTGTAGAAGTCAGTGTTGTAGAGGATGTATCGTGAGAGAAGTGTTCAGGTGAAAGATATGGTTCATCTAGAACTATACCGTTTGGATTTTCTTTATTGATGATAGTGACTTTACCATCGTTTATATTAACTGTTTCTCCGGGAAGTCCGATGATACGTTTTATGTAGTATGTGCTTGGGTCGTTTGGGTACTCAAAGATGATGACATCACCACGTGCAGGTTTTTTGAAATCATATGTTAAACGATCGACGACTAGGAATTGTCCTGTAGCAAATGTTGGATCCATGGAAGCACCATTCACAATGAAAGGTTCAGCGATGAACCAACGGACAGGGAGGGCGATAGCGAGGGCGATCACGATGACTTTGACCCATTCGAGGACAGATGACCAAACAGAATCATTGGGAGTATTGGAATTATTTTCCGTGTTCATGTGCGTCATTGTACTGCCAAAGTGCATTTGACACAAGAGGAAATATGGTGTTATGGTTATTTTTGTGTAATTTCATTCATCGGTTATACTGTTGGTATGAAAAAAGTGCTTCCGATTTTTGTAAATACTATTCCAGTGATCGTAATGATTGGATTAATTCCTTTTATTAAAAATGATTACATCCTCACGTTGATATATGTCGGCATTATCGCAATTTCTCTTGCGGTAAAATTTGAAAGAAATGATTTGCCAGTTCTAATTTTTGGATTTTTAATAATGATTGCATCAGAATATTTATTTATCTCAACTGGTGTTGAAGCCTTCCAAAGAAACACTTTATTTGGAATAATGCCTCTATGGCTACCTTTTTTATGGTCATATGGATTTGTTGCTATTAAAAGATCAGTAGAAATATTAAATAAATAATTAATTAACATGTCTTACATCATCGCCGGACTCGGCAACCCAGGAACTGAATATGAAAATACTCGTCATAATACTGGACGAATCATTTTAAATGCGATTGCAAAAGAATTTTCAAAAGATGAATTTGAATTTGATAAAAAACTCAACGCTTTAACTGTTGAGGGAAAAGTTGGTAAAGAAAAAGTCTTGTTTGTGGCACCAGAAACTTTTATGAATCTCTCAGGTAAGTCTTTGGCGCCGATAGTTAAGACTAAATCTATAAAAATCCAATCTGGTGAAAAGAAAGTCACTATTAAAGCGGCTGATGATCTGTTGGTCATCTATGATGATTTTCAATTACCACTTGGTCGTATGAAGATTTCGTATAATAAAAGTTCTGGCGGTCACAACGGTTTGGAATCAGTTATAAAGTCTATAAAGACGGAAGCTTTCCCACGTTTGCGTATTGGTACTGCACCAGCTAAAAAAACTGGTGAGGCTAAGGTTCCGAATGGTGATCAGGTAATTGAAAAATTTATCCTTGGTAAATTTAAGGATGATGATATAAAGGAATTGAAAAAGGTGGCAAAAAAAGCCGTAGCAGTCATCGAGCTTTGGGTGAAGGATGGCAGGGAAAGAGCCACAAATTTGGCGAATACGGAGTAGTAAAAAAGCTGACAGATCAGTGTCAGCTTGAGATCTAAGGTTTTTAGGTTATACTCGAGCATCATCCAACATCATTCAATGTGCGCGAATTCCGGCGGGAACCATATGTGAATGGATAGGATCACAGATCACGGCGTGCACTGAATCAGTTTGATCTTTGAGACATTCACGTGCGTTACACCTGTATTGAAAAGAGCGGATGAGCTTTAAGGTTTTGAGGTTGATGACTAATAATTTTTCAGGATATTTTTTGGAATATTTCCTGATGGCATTGATCAGGTTTTCGGGGAACGTTTTTCCTGGCTTTTTGTTAGCGTGTTTTTTCATATTTAGTTTTCAGTTTCTTCTGCAGTTCAAATTTTAAGTTACCACGCGCAAAAAGAAAAAGCCACCATCTCTGGCAGCTTCTTCTTTTTCGTTTATTACTTTCTATTTACCAATTATTATTTTCTAATTACCAACTACACCTTTGTTCCTGCGAACGCCAAAGCCATCTTTTGTTCCTTTGGATCGAATACAGTTATTTTGAAAGGATAAGTCTTGCCGAGTTCAAGAGCTTTACGAAGCTTCTCCTCTGAACCAAATTCAGAGACATGAACTAGACCAGCGACACCTTCTTCGATACTTGCGAGAGCACCGTGTTTGTTGAACTTGATGATAACGCCAGTGACAGGCATATCCTTCTTATATTTCTTTGAAGCGAGACTCCATGGGTTTGGACGGAGTTGCTTGATAGAAAGGGAAATCTTACCTTCTTTAACTTCTATGATCTTGACGCGGATCTTTGCGCCAACTTTAACAAATGACTTTGGATCCTCAACGAGTCCCCAGTCAATCTCAGAGATATGAACTAGACCTTCTAGACCCTCTTCAAGTTTAACGAAGATACCGAAATCAACGACACCGGTGACAGTTCCATCAACTTCATCACCAACTTCATATTTACTGACAATCTTTTCTTTTTCTTTTGTCTCACCACCTTTCTCTGAGAAGATGAGCTTACCTTCCTTTGGATCAGCTGTGATAATAGAAACTGATAGACGTGTGCCAACGAGTTTACGCAACTCATCAAGGATTTTATCCTTGTCACCATCACCAACTTTTGGATAGTGTTCACCCTTCAACTGTGAAGCAGGGAGGAAACCAACGATACCTTGCCATTCCATAAGAAGACCACCTTTGTTTGCTTCTTTGACGAGGATTTCCAAGACTTTCTTCTCTTTAATAGCACTTTCAGCTTCACTCCAGATCAAAGCCTGACGAGCTTCTTTCAATGACAATTCGTAATAACCTTCTGGGTGTGTGTTATCAACGATCTTAGCAGCGATAGTGTCGCCGATGTTGATCTTTTTAATAACATCACGAGCTACGATGAATTCACGGCCGTAGATGATACCTGTGCCGAATGGAGTCAAATCGATGAAGATAGATGACTTCTCGATAGCTATAACAGGACCTTCAACTAGATCACCGATCTGTGGAGGGTTCTTCATGGAACCGATCATTTTGCCCATAACTGTTGTCTTCTGAGCATCAGTTAATATCATCGCCTCATTTTTCTTAGCGATAATACTTGCTTCACGTGACTCATCATCAGTCATCTCGACTTGAGTCTTACCCTTTGTGTCTTTCACATCACTCTTACTTGCGAACGAATCTTTTATTTTTTTAAACATATTTTGTTTTCGCGCTCCGCTTTTTAATTAATAATGAGGCCAGTTGGTGCCCGATGGCGTTTGTGACCAAAAGTGCGGGATAACACGAAGTTAATAATAAACGAACTGCAAACCGTGAACCCATACGAACTAAAAACGGCTTAATGCCGATAGGGAAGAGAATAACGTATTATCTAGGATTTGTCCAATAAAAATACCACCCATGGATTACTCCAAAGGGTGGTGATGAGCTTGTGATCGCTGAGCAGATTGTCAATGCGCTTGCGAGTATTTGGCAGTTGAATATTTTTTGGCAACTTCCAAAATGGTTTTAGTTTCAAACGGCTTATGCAGGAAATCATTAAACTTGTGTTTTTGGCGGAGATCTTCCTCTGTATAACCTCCACCCGTCATTAATATAATGATTACTCCGGGGAGGCATAAGTTTGCCGTTCTTGTGACGTGTCCGCCAGAGGCCGTGTCGGGACAATCGTAATCGGTCAGGATTACGTCTGTCACAAATCCAGGCTGTTTTATCAGATTGATGGCCTCTTCTGCACTTTCGCACACAGTAATTTCAAACAGGCTACTTAAGATGATCGTATATAATCTCCGCAAAGCAGGTTCATCTTCGACAATCAACATCTCCATCTTTTTTGCAATCATTGCATTCATTTTTATTTAATTTTTTATCAGATACCATCATGTGCAACGGGCACAGAATGATTTTGATGGTTCAAAAGTTTCAAATCACAAAATAACACCCATTTCATAAAAAGTCAAGGTTGCCGTAATGTGTACATACATATAGCTTGGAATCACTGGCATTCGGTTATTAGTTTTGTTAATATACATTCACTATGATCATAACTTACCTCGGAGGAGAATCCTTTAAAGTTTCTTTTGGCGATACGATCCTCGCTTTTAACCCAATTTCAAAAGATTCAAAATTGAAACCCGCAAAATTCGGTGCAGATATAGTTTTGTCATCTATCAATCATCCTGATATGAATGGTGCGGATCAAGTCGCTTTTGGTGAGAAGAAGCCTTTTTCTATAACTGGTCCAGGTGAATATGAAGTTAAAGGTGTTTTTATAAAAGGTTTTGGTTCAGTTTCAAATTATGATGGTGAAAAGAGAATTAATACTATTTATTCTGTTGCCCTAGAAGGTATGAACATTTGTTTTCTTGGTGCGATAGATCAAGAGACATTACCAAAGGAAGCAGATGAAGGTGTTGATGGTATCGATATATTATTTGTGCCTATTGGTGGTGATGGAGTACTTGATGCTTCAAAAGCTTATAGGTTGGCGGTTTCACTTGAGCCAAAATTGATCATCCCTATGCATTATGGAGATTTGGGTGGAAAGGATTCGTTGAAGATTTTCTTGAAAGAAGCGGGTGAAAATCCAAAGCCAGAGCCAAAATTAACTTTGAAGAAAAAAGATTTAGAAGGAAAAGATGCGGAAGTGGTCGTATTGGAAAAAGAATAGGTTGCTATAGCCTAGCTTTTATTTAAAAGGCGTTGTAGAATTAATTTATTAAAATGACTATTCAAGCATACATAGAGCAACTTCGAAAAAAGCCTGAGCACGTCAGAAAACAGATTGCTTTTGGTTCAGCTTTAGGAATAACTTTCATTATCTTTGCGTTTTGGGTAGCTTCTATGACCGGAGTTAGTAATAACGCTGGTCAAGTCGTAGCAAATGCCGTCGCAAAAGCTGGCACTCCAGCTCAATCTCTTACTGCTAGTGTCGGAGGTTTCTTTGGTGATATAAAGGACTTACTCTTTACTCCTCGCAAGGTTACTTATGTTGATGTGCAAGTCACTCCTGGTAAGTAGGTGACACTAATATTTGATAAAAAATCACCCCAACATTGAGTCGGGGTGTTGAAGAAACGAAGTTCATCTTCCCAGAATTGAAATCCTGAGAATATTTTTTGGCCACGCTAATAAAAATTCATTAGCAATGGTTGTCCAAGACACTCTTGAAGGACATTTACTGTTTACAACCGGTATTTTTAAACCGTTTTGCCAAAGCCAGTATTTGCATAGGCACCATGACCTCGGCGCGTGCCACCACTTGACTGCTAGCGTAATGTTTTCGATGTTATTACGTCTTTGGTTAAGATTATCTATCAATTCCGCCAAGGCCTCCATCTCGCCACTAGTGTTGAATTTTTCGGCTCGACGAATCAATATTGGAATATTTTCAGGAACTCTCTTACGAAGATAGTCCTTCATGACCTGTGCCATGTAGATATATCCGTAAGGTGTGGATGCGTGTCCGGCAGTTGCTACGATAGCTACGTCAGTCACACCATCACTACATTTGTCACACATGACAATAGAATTAACTATTTCTACAGCACGATCACAGGCTATCCTAGTCTCTGGACCAACAGTGAAAGATCCATAATTTTGACCGGTGACATTACGAGCCAGATCGTGTGCTACGATAAATATAATTTTCAATCAAACCTCCTTTTTTGTTGTTCGTTAGTATTCAACACTTTATATTATTTAGTGTCAAGTCGCACTATAACTTAAAAAATGCTATAATATATAAACAAATTTAATTATTTTTGCGCCACAAAAGCGCGCTAACATTGTTTAACATCATCACTCCATCATGGCCAAGAAATCAGACATTGATCCATCAGTTCCACTTCGTCCAATAGCAGACGGTATCCAGCATCGCTCGATCACAACTGAGATGCGCGAATCATTTTTGGACTATGCTATGTCTGTTATCACTGACCGCGCTCTCCCAGATGTTCGTGATGGTTTGAAGCCTGTGCACAGACGTATCCTTTATGCCATGCATGAAAAGGGTCTGACCGCTTCCGCAAAATTCCGTAAGTCAGCTGTCGTCGTCGGTGATGTGCTCGGTAACTACCACCCACACGGTGACGTAGCTGTTTATGATTCTATGGTGAAGATGGCGCAAGATTTTACGATGCGTTACCCGCTGGTCCAAGGTCAAGGAAACTTCGGTACAGTTGACGGTGATCCAGCCGCTGCTATGCGTTATACAGAAGCGCGTATGTCACGCATCGCTAGTGAATTACTCCGTGATATTGATAAAGACACAGTTAATTTTCATCCCAACTACGATGGTACAAAGAAAGAGCCAACAGTTTTACCAACAGCTGTTCCAAACTTACTTTTGAATGGAACGCTCGGCATCGCTGTCGGTATGGCCACAAATATTCCTCCGCATAACCTTGGCGAAGTTATCGATGCTACAGTTCATATGGTTGATAATTCTGATGCAACTACAGAAGATTTACTTCAGTTCATAAAAGGTCCAGATTTTCCACTTGGAGCCGTCATGTATGGTGAAAAAGATATTCATCATGCTTATGCAACTGGTAAAGGTGGTATCGTCGTCCGTGGTGAAGCTGAGATCACTGAAGATAAAAAAGGTCAGTACCAGATCATCATCACTTCTATTCCTTTTCGTGTTAATAAAAATGAACTCATCATCAAGATCGCTGACCTCGTTCGTGAAAAGATCATAGAAGGTGTTCGTGGTCTTCGCGATGAATCAGATAAAGATATCCGCGTTGTCATTGATTTGAAACAAGGTTCATTCCCAGAAAAGGTCTTGAATCTTATTTATAAACATACTCAACTCGAGGAAGCTTTCCATGTGAATATGGTGGCTCTAGTTGACGGTGTTCCACATACACTTGGTCTTAAAACTATTCTGCAGGAATTCGTCAAACACCGTATAGAAGTTATTCGTCGCCGTACGCAGTTTGATCTGAATGCTGCCGAGGCTCGTGAGCATATACTCTTAGGTTTGAAGAAAGCTTTGGATCATATTGATGAAATCATCAAACTTATCCGTGGTTCAAAAGATGCAGTTGAAGCCAAAGAGGGACTCATTAAGAAATTTAAATTCAGTGATTTACAGGCACAGGCCATCCTCGATATGCGTCTTGTAAAGTTGGCTGGTCTTGAGCGTAAGAAAGTCTTAGATGAGTTGGCAGAGGTTCAAGCTCTTATCGAAGAATTGAAGAGTATTCTTGGTAGTGAAAAAAAGATTCGTGGAATCATCAAAACAGAACTCACAGAGATAAAAGCAAAATATGGTAATGAACGCAGGACAAAATTAGTTAAGCATGGAGTAAAGGAGTTCAAGGCAGAAGATCTGATCGCTGATGAAGAGTCTGTACTCGTCCTCACAAAAGGAGGTTATATCAAACGCACAGATCCTTCTGAATATCGAAAACAGAAGCGCGGTGGTGTTGGTGTAGTTGATCTTGATACAAAAGAGGAGGATTTCATCACACATCTGGTTTATGCTTCTACACATAATGATCTCCTTTTCTTCAGTGATCGTGGAAAAGCCTATCAGATCAAAATGTTTGAAATTCCAGAAGGAAAGCGTGCTACACGTGGAAAATCGATCATGAACTTTATCTCTTTGGCTGACGGTGAACGCATCACTTCTATTTTGCCAATGCCAAAAGATAAAAAGGCAGCTGCTGGTTTGGCACTCATGATGATCACTCGTTTTGGTACTGGTAAGAAGACTTCAGCTGAACAATTCAAGGATGTTCGTAGATCTGGACTCATCGCTATCACTCTCGAGGCTGGAGATCAGCTCATGTCAGTATCTTTTGTCTCAAAAGGTGAAGAGGTTATGATTGCAACAAAAGAAGGTCAATCTATACATTTTGATGAATCAGATGTTCGTGAGATGGGAAGAAACGCAGCTGGTGTGCGTGTCATCAAACTCGCCGAAGGTAAAAAGGGAAAAGATGGAACTCTCGAAGGTGCTGATGAGGTTATCTCTGCTGATGTGGTTTCAAAAGATGCTAAAAATCCAGCATTGTTCGTCATGGGTGCAAATGGTTATGGAAAGAAGACAGAGCTCTCTGAATATAAAGTCCAAAATCGTGGTGGTTCGGGTATTCTCACTATGAATGTTACTCCAAAGACTGGTCCACTCATGGCCGCAAAGGTTGTGACAGATGATGATGAGGAGATCATCGCTATGTCAAAAAACAGTCAGGTTATCCGTGTTGATATCAAAGAAATTCCTACACTCAGTCGTGCCACTCAAGGTGTTCGTGTCATGAAGCTCCGTGAGGGTGACGAATTGGCGAGTCTGGTTTGTTTGTAAGGGGTACACAGATTCTGGTTTTTCTTTTATTGACATTTAACTTGTAAGAGGTAGGCTGGGGTTAAACAACTTGAAAACTTAATTATGAATAAAACACCAGTCCCTTGCCGTTGCGGAAGGAATCCAGAAGTAAACATGAACCTACGTGGATACCAACATTCCTTATCATGTAAATGTGGAACTGACGAAATAAACTTCGTCACATGGTCTGATGACCAGCAAAAACTTTTTGACAATTGGGAGTCACTAATTAAGAGAACTCCTTACAAACACAGTGTTCAACACTTACCAAGTCCTGATGCTGAAATTCAAACACCAGTATCATCTTTGGTTGGCAGTGAACACTTCGATTCTGACCCATTACGACGATATGTCCGAGCAACTGGAGGCCATTGTTCTGGCCACGGGGATTGTTGTTAATTAAATTACTTTTCTCAATCACAAGACGGACTTCGGTTCGTCTTTTTTATCAAAGAACGTCATAAAAATATAATGATTTATGCTTAAAACTTTAAATATGACTAATTTATAAACATAAAACCCGCCGAAGCGGGAATCATGTTGAGTTTGCAGATTCGATTTTAGTTCCAATTCTGCCTCGACAGTAAATGAATTATAGTTCAATTAAGTAATTAAAGTCAAGCATGTCGTATAATTTCACTGTGGACCCGATGGGAGTCGAACCCATCAGACTCTAGCTGTCGAGACAGAGTTGGAGACCGCTCCCGGGCCCACGGGTGGTTTGAGCCACCACACCCAAATTGTATAGTTCGCTGATAAAATTTTGATAAAATAAAAATAAAGAAAGAATAAATTTTTGTTCAAAAAACGATAAAATAAAGTTCAAATTTCAATAAAATCTTAATAAGTCACCATTCATCCTTGTCCCCAGCGTATTGGTGCGCACATTCTTGTAAGTGTTGTATAATAAGCCTATGTTTTCAGATCCTACAGTCAATCTTTCTAAACTCGGTCTAACTATAGGTATGAAGGTTGTTGACCTTGGTGCAGGGTCTGGTTTCTATTCTCTAGAATCAGCCAGAAGAGTTGGTCCTGGCGGGCGTGTTTACGCTATTGATGTTCAAAAAGATATACTTGAACGTATTCGAACTGCAGGTATGACCCAGGGATTACGTAATATTGAGGTTATTTGGGCGAATGCTGAAAAGATAGGTGGTACAAAACTTCGCGAAAGTATAGCAGACAGAGTCATAGCATCAAATATCTTATTTCAAATAGAGAAACCAGAAGAATTTGCTTTGGAGATAAAACGTTTACTCAAACCAAATGGTAAAGTTATGGTCATAGATTGGAATGCCGGTAGCTCTATGAGTCCAAAGACAGTTTTTCCATCAGCTAAGGCTGTTATGTTATTTGAAAAATCTGGCTTCAAGCTCGAGCAATCTTTTGTGGCAGGAGACCATCATTATGGCCTTATATTTGCAAAATAATATTTTATAAACAAACCATGACTAAATTTCAAGTTATAACTCTAGGGGCATTCGTAGTCTTCATCATCGCTGGTGTTGTCGCTTTTGCTATGTATAAAGGTGCGAGTAATAGTGCTAGTCAGTTACCAGCTATAACTATATGGGGAACATTTCCTGCTGGTGTCTTCAATACTTATATTTCAAATATAAATAATAATTCAGCGACACCGATCTCAGTGACTTATAAGCAAGAGGATCCTACAAATTTCTCACAAGATTTTATTGCAGCCCTTGCGCGTGGTTCAGGACCGGATGCGATACTTATTCCAGCGGATATGATCTTGCCTCATGAAGATAAGTTGGCACTCATACCTTATACCGCTTTACCAGCTAGAACTTTTTTGGATACTTATACACAAGAAGCACAGATATATGCAACTGCAAACGGTATTTTAGCTTTACCTTTTACAGTTGACCCTCTCATCATGTATTGGAATCGCGACATGTTTAATACTGCTGGTGTTGCAACATATCCAAGATTCTGGGACGAATTTACAACACTCAATAAGAAGATAACAGCGAAAGATGCAAATGGTAATATTCGTAAATCCGCTGTAGCTCTAGGTGATTTTACAAATGTCGTTAATGCTAGAGAGATCCTCGGTTCACTCATCATGCAACTTGGTAATCCGATCACGGCGTATGATGCACAGGGTAATATCTCTACAACACTTCGAGCTGGTGCACAGGTCAATCCAAAGCCAGCCTTTGATTTCTTCGCACAGTTCGTTGATCCAACAAATGTAAATTATTCATGGAATCGTGGTATGTCTGATTCAAAAACAGCTTTTCTTTCTGGAAACTTGGCTACTTATTTTGGCCTTGCATCTGAACTCGCAGATATTCGCACGAAGAATCCGAATTTAAATTTTGATGCTGCACCTTTACCTCAAGTTCGTACTGGTGGAATAAAAGCTGATTACGCTCGTATGTTTGGATTTTCAATAGTTCGTTCAACAGCGAATGCCAATGGTGTATATCAGATACTATCTATCCTCACTCAGCCAGATTATATATCGACATTGGCAAATAGTATGTATTTACCACCGGTTTTAACTAGTGTCATAGCACAAGGTTCAAATGATCCATATATCTCTGTTTTTGATACAGCCGCTCTGGTGGGTAAGACTTGGATTGATGCTGATCCAAATCAATCAGCAACGATACTCGGTAATATGATAGAATCTATTACAACTGGACAGAAGTCTTCTTTCCAGGCAATAGAGGATGGTGGTTTGCAATACAATCAGGTTTTGAATCAAGCTGTTAGTCAATAAATTTATAATAAATCCATGAAATTTTTTAAAAGTATTTTAATATTAAGTTTGATTATTTCAGGTTTATCTTTGACTACATCAACGAGCTTGGCTCAGACCCAGACTTTGACTTCTCCAACACAGATTCCGGCGGATTCAGAGAGTCCTACACAATCATCTTTTAGAATAGTTATTTGTGATGGGCCTGAGTTGCCTCCAGATACTGCTGGAAATAAATCTGCCAGAGCAGCACTCATAAAGGACGCGGGAAGTCCAGGTCAATACATACCATGTAATTTCAATGGTGCCATGATACAGGTTCAGCATCTTATAAATATCTGTATGGTTTTGGGTGTTTTGTCAGCTATCGTTTTGTTTACTTATGCGGGCTATCTCTTGATGACAGGAAAAGAGGATGATAGGAAAAAAGCTAAGGATATTTTCCCAAAGATCGGTATTGGTTTTTTGGTCATGCTGTCAGCGTGGTTCATTGTCTTCCAGATTTTGAATTGGTTAACAGGGGATTCGGTATTTACCAAGTTGTTGGGTAGTTGATAATTTATTATTAATTTTTCATTTTATATAATGTCATTCTCAAAAATAAAAAAATATGCAGCATTGATGGTGGTGGCAACATTGGTGTTGATTCCTTTTCTAGGTCATGCTCAGACTGACTCAGATTCAAGTTGTGCTGGTTATATTGACGCTGACGGGGATTGTATTGTTACAAATACCCCAACAGATAATACCCAAGATCGAAATACTACGACTCAGACTCCAGCAGATACAACCGATCCTGCCAATCCCCATAAAGCTGATTGTGAAAACCTTGGCGGTGGTGATAGTTGTAATGAAGCTACATATGCGAATTGTATGTATGACGGTGGCACAAATGAAAGTTGTACCGCAGATAAAATCAAGGCGGCCGCTGCTGCTGATGCTGCCAATCCAGATCTAGGTGCATGTGAAGAAAGTCTTTCTCCAAACGATACATCAGGTTGTTCAAATCCAGCCTATGCAAGTTGTATAGTTAATGGAGGTTCAGATTCAAGTTGTAAAGCTGCTCAAGCTGATGCTCTCAATCCAGATCTAGGTGCATGTGAAGAAAGCCTTTCTCCAAACGATACATCAGGTTGTTCAAATCCAGCCTATGCAAGTTGTATAGTTAATGGAGGTTCAGATTCAAGTTGTAAAGCTGCTAAGGCGGATGCTGCTGCAGCTGCCACGACAAAAACAACAACCGGCTCTGGAAGTGCCTCAGGTTATAAGAGCGGTTCACAGAATAATTCTTTTTATTATAATGCTTTGACCAATCCAAATGGCCAAGCATCTATACCATCAAGAGCAGCTGCTCAAGGAGGAATAAGGACGGCGACTGGTCTAGCTGGTTCAGCACCAGCAACGAGCAATACATCCTCTGGTGGTATTGCAACTTTAAAGAGTCCTCTTCAAGGTATAAATTCAGTCAGTGATCTGATATTTACCTTTATGAAAATAGTGAGTTACATAGCTGTTATCTTCGGTGTACTCATGATTATGTGGGTTGGTATGCAGTTGGTTCTAGCCCAAGGTAAGCCAGAAGAGATCAAAAAGAGAAGTAATGAATTACTCTGGGTTGTAGTCGGTATCGGAGTCATACTTGGTGCACGTATTTTGATAACTACAGTCATAAATACACTTCAGGCAACCGGAACAGTTAATCCAGCGATAATTACTAATGCTCGAAATGCTATCAACGGACAGTGATTACAATTTGATTAAAAAATAGTATAATTAACTTATAATTTATTAAAAATATGAAAAAAATAATCACACTAGGTCTAATCATCGCTCTATTAGTTCCACTAGCCTTGTCAGTCAATTCAGCCAATGCTGATGTAACCTTGAATTTGTTTAGTGGAGGAGGCTCAGGTATTTCTGTAAATGGAGGCTATGGCTACAGCTCTGGTTCACAGTGCAGTTCTGGTTCACTCACACTTTGTTCCTTGATAGTCCGTGCAGTAGGGTATTTGAATCAAATCCTATTTTTACTCATAGGTTTGTCAGTAGTTACTTTTGCTTATTATGTATTTAAATTCTTCATCAAACCAAATGAAAATCACGATGAGGCTGGAAAATACGTCATGTATAGTGTTATCGGCTTCTTTGTTATCTTATCGATGTGGGGTCTAGTTAACATCCTCCAAAATACATTTGGTATTGGAAATGCTGGTTATTCTCAGAATTCTTGGAATGATTTATCTCACCTCTTTCCAACACAATAGTATGCTAGTTGATCGATCTTAGTAATCCACAATCTATATTGCCCATTGCGAAGATATTGGAGTATAATGTAAACATATTATTAATTATTTATAAGAAAATGAAAAAAACTATCGCAACACTCATTGCTCTCTCACCAGTAGTGGCCAGCGCTCAAGCCATAACTGACTTAAATACATTGACGAATAAGGCTACCAATATTGGTAATACTATCATTCAGGTCCTTATCGCTTTTGCAGTTCTATATATCATATTCAACGTTGTCCGTTATATCATGGCGGCTGACAATCCAGAGAAGCGTGATCCACTTGGCAAGGCTGTTCTATGGGGAATCGTAGGTTTGTTCGTCATCCTTTCTATCTGGGGTCTAGTCAACATCCTCTCAAATACATTCAGAACAAATAACAACGCTCCTACTCAGCAGTTCCCAACATTGAATTATCCTCCACAAGTTCCTTAGTCTTTAGTTTTGATTAAACATGATTAATCTAATCAATATTGCTCATGCAACATCGCCGGATCCAACACCGGCTTTTGTTGCTATTATCAATCCAATCATTGCGAATATAGTTAGTCCGCTCATCATGTTAATGTTCGCTGTTACTATAGTGGTTTTTGTCTGGGGTATAGTCGAAATGTTTTTAAAAGGTGATGATCCAACTGCACGTGATAAAGGCAGGACACATATGTTGGCGGGTATCATCGGTATATTCATAATGGTTTCAGCTTGGGGGATCATTCAACTCATCTCGAACACTCTTTAGGAAATGAAGATAAAATCGTAGGTGGTATTTTTCAGAAATAAAAAAAGAGCGGGGATTGAATCTCCGCTCTTTGTGCATGGTAAGAAGGTTATCTGCCACGACGTCCACCTCCACCACCTTGGTTTCCACATGGAACCGTAGTGCCACGGTTGCCATTACCACCCTGGCACCAGGGAGTGTTGACTGTCCTGCTGTGGTCATGCCATTGGTCTACGTTATGGGGTAGCCATTGCCGATGGTTATCAACGATCACCACAGGCGGAGGATAGTAATAGCTGCCACCACCGACATAACCAATATCCGCGTTAACATTGATCAACGCTCCGCGCGGTTGGGTCACCACAGTCGTTACCTCCTCACAGAATTCAATCTGTTCTGCCGGTTCTGCTACCGAGGTCTGCTCCGGTGCAGGTTGTGTCTGCGGAGCCGGAGCCGGTGCCGGGGGGGGTGCCACTGGTGCTGTCTCCCGGATAATCATTGTCTTTTCGATCACCCTTTCAGGGGTGAAATTGTTGATGGTTGGGCCGGTAACTATGTTACTCGACCCATTGATCCAATACCAACTATCGTTACTGATTTTCTGACTCAGACGCTGTTCCAGGTTCAGATGGCAGAGCCAGCTGAACGGTGGGCAGTTGAAGGGGTTGATAACCCCAGCGACTGCCAGGACTGCCATGACCAGGCTAACCGCGCCCAGCACGATCAGGAATTTCACAAAGTTTTTGATCATTTTCTACTCTCTTTCTATTTGTTTGTTTTATTTTTGTTTATTTCAATGTGCCTTTGGCTTGATCACACGATCAGACCTCTAACACGATTTAATTTAATGATAATACATTACTAGACAAAAGTCAATAGCTGCGATTTTGGCTGTTAAAACGGCCTAAATACAACCTAATTTGTGCGCGGGAGAGGACTTGAACCTCCAAGGATTACTCCGCGTGGTCCTAAGCCACGTGCGTCTACCAATTTCGCCACCCGCGCATTAATTTTAAAATTACTCCACCTTGTGCGCCCAGTAGGGATCGAACCTACGACCTTATCCTTAAGAGGGATCTGCTCTACCAACTGAGCTATGGGCGCATTGTCAAACTTTAACTACCAAAACAACTTTGGGCGCGAATTTCACTTCCGCTGCATTCTGCCAAAACAGCTATGGGCGCGTAATAAATAATGTAACAGATTTTTATATATTAGACAAATGACTTGAAAATTTTTATTGGATATGTAATACTCTTTCCATGGTAAACCGAATGCGTGCAACGCGAGCTCATCGCGACAATAGACGTTCACATCATGCTCTTGATGCAGCACGTACTTCTGCATGTCAGAATTGTAAAGCTGCTCACAGAAGTCACAGTGTTTGTATGAACTGTGGATGGTATAACGGACGCAAGGTTTTGGATCTAACAGTCAAAGCAACAAAGAAAGCTACTAAAGCTAAATCAGCAAAATAATTAATCAAATATAAGTTAGGGTATGTAAGGTTCGTTCTTTCAATAAATAATATGGCAAACAGACATCTATCACGCTCAATAGTCCTCCAGGCACTTTTCGAGTGGGATTTTTGTGGACGAAAAAATGATACTGTTTCATTGATAGTTGACCGTGATGTAAAGGAGTTTGCTCCTGGTGTTTCTGATGCATCTTTTATTGAGGAGCTCATGAAAGGTATCATAGCAAAGCAGACTGAACTAGATGACATCATAGCGAAAGCTGCACCGGAATGGCCTATTGATAAAATATCTCCTGTAGATCGTAATGTGCTCCGTCTTGGTCTCTATGAACTTCTTTTCGCTGATCGTGCTGAAGTGCCAGCAAAAGTCGCTATCAACGAGGCTATTGAACTCGCTAAAACTTTTGGTGGTGATACTAGTGGAAGATTTGTTAACGGTGTTCTAGGAGCTGTCTATAAAGAATTGGGTGAACCTGGAAAAGATGCAGAACCTATTCCAAGGAAAAAGAAAGTTGAGGTTCCATATGAGCAGATGCCTATACAACACCTAGGTGGTGCGGTTGTGTATGCGAAGGATGGTGATGATATTTATATGGCTTTTGTGTATGACGTCTTTGGTCACTGGACTCTTTCAAAAGGTAAAATCCCAGAAGGTGTTTCGCCAAAGGATGGTACTGTAAATAAAGTGAAAGAAGAGATCGGTTTGGATGTTAAGATCATTGAAGATCTGGGTGAAAATGAATACATTGCTAACGACCCCGAGATCGGTAAGATAAGAAAACAGGTTCACTATTATTTAGCTGAATCTAAATTTGAGAAGATTAACCTAGCAAAGAAGCCTGGGCTGGCTGATGCAAAATGGTTTAAGCTCGACGCTATTTTGGATTTGAATTTTTATAATGATATTTTGCCAATAGTGGCGAAGGCGGTGACGATCGTTAGTGAAGGTAAGTGATCAGTGAATGGTAAACGGTAATCAGTAAACAGAAAAAAATGACGAAAAATTTCGAAAGTTTAGCTGAGCATATCAATGTCACGTTCGATGATATTGCTCTTTTACGTACAGCTTGCACGCATCGTTCATATATAAATGAAAATCGCGGGTCAGGACTTGAGCATAATGAACGTCTGGAATTTCTAGGTGATGCTGTGCTTGAGTTGGTCGTTACTAGTTTTCTCTTTAGAAAATATCCAAAGAAGGCAGAAGGAGAATTAACTGCTTTTCGATCAGCTATCGTTAATACTGTTAGTTTGGCGAAAGTTGGTGAGAAGATCGGTCTGAATGATTATTTACTTATGTCAAAAGGTGAGTCTAAGGATACTGGACGTGCACGTTCTATCATTTTGGCAAATGCGGTTGAGGCTGTTATCGGTGCCATCTACATGGATAGTGGTTATGATGCTTCTGCAAATTTTATTTCAGAAAAGATTTTAAATATTATTGATATTGAGGAGATAGTTAAGAATAAGACTTGGATAGATGCAAAGAGTAAGTTCCAGGAAAAAGCTCAAGAGAAGACAGGTTTAACTCCATCATATAAAACTTTAAAAGAAACTGGCCCAGATCATGATAAGAAATTCACTTTGGCTGTATTTCTAGGTGATGTTCAAGTGGCCACTGGTGAAGGTAAGTCAAAACAAGAGGCTGAACAACAGGCGGCTGAGAAAGGTTTGGAGATTAAAAAGTGGTAAAGAGAGTAAGTGTTGATGAGTGCAAGGGTGCTTGCAGAAGGTATTCACATTGAGCGACTATTTTTTAATTATGCTAGAATAGCGACGAACAGTCGTCCCTTTTTAAAATTATGAATAATACAACTTGTGTCCACGGTTTTATCGGAGACAGGAAAGGAAATGGTCTATTTTCTTTCTTTTATCGGGAGAACTTCAGGAAACCTGTTGGTGATGTCAATAAAATCATGCAGACGTGTGGTCATTGTGGTATGAAATTTCCAATGACCATGAGCCCTTCGAAACATACAAGCTCGTCATGCTCACAGTTTCAATCTTGGCGACAATATCTACTATCATCCAATCCTCTACCTGGCCAATCCTTGAATCCAAGTTAATCTTTCACTCCTCCAGCTATCTCAATCGGCTTGCCGAACTCGAGTTCCTGGAGGAGCTTTTTTATATAATCTGAAGCAGATTTCCCACTAGAGGATGAGGTGGGCATGTGTTAAAATACACATATCAATTCGCTGTAATTATATGTATCTGAAATCCCTAGAACTATCCGGTTTTAAATCATTCGCTAAAAAAGCGGTTCTAAATTTCACCTCTCCGATCACGGGCATAGTCGGACCAAATGGTTCTGGTAAATCAAACACAGCTGAGGCTTTCAGATTCGTTTTAGGTGAGCAATCTATAAAATCTTTACGTGGTAAACGTGGCGAAGACATGATCTGGAATGGTGGAGGTGATGGACCGGCCGGAGCTAGTCGTGCAAATCGTGCGTCTGTAAAATTAACTTTTGATAATTCGACTTCAGTTGGTGGCAGAGGCGAGCGTATGTTTGCATCTATTGATTTTGATGAAGTGACTATTGAGCGCATAGTCCACCGTGATAACAGTAATGAGTATCTTTTAAATGGTACACAGGTTCGCTTGAAGGATGTTATTGAGTTGTTGGCGGGAGCACATATAGGTTCAACTGGACACCACATCATCTCCCAAGGCGAGGCGGATCGTATCCTCTCTGCAAATATTCGTGAAAGACGTGAGATGATCGAAGATGCTTTGGGTCTGAAGATTTATCAATGGAAAAAGTTGGAAAGTATTCGAAAGTTGGAAAAGACCGAAGAGAATATGAAGCAAGTAGAGTCGTTACGCCGTGAGATAGCTCCACATCTTCGTTTTTTGAAAAAGCAGGTTGAGAAAGTTGAAAAAGCAGAGGAAATGCGCCGTGAATTGATTTCAATATATAAAATTTATTTCGCTCATGAGGAACATTATATTTTAACTGAAAAAAGTCGTTTACATTCTGAAATCGCTGGGCCCAAAAAAGAATTATCTGATTTAGAACATGCCCTCAACAAAGCTCGCGAAATTCTAACAGCCTCAAAAAATAAGGATGTTACAAGTGATGAATTGATATCTCTTGAAAAAAAATTAGCAGAGACACGTACGGAAACCGATGGTGTTGTCCGTGAACTTGGCCGAATAGAAGGTGAGATCAATGCAAATCGTCGTGCAAAGGAAAAGGAAGAAAGTCGAATGAAGCAGGAAGAGTTCAAAACTGTTTATCTGAAGGATGTTGAGGAAGTTATACAGACTATTGAAGCTTTTCATTCTATTGAAGATGTAAAGCAGCTTTTCAAGGAAGTCATTCAAGCCTTAAAGGGTTTTGTGATCCGCCATCGTTCAAATACTGACTCACAATTTATTGCTGATGTTGAGAAAGAACTCGTTAAACTAAATGAAGCTAAAAAAGATCTTGAAAATAAGCGTAACTCTTTGGCTCTACATGAGAAAAAGATCGTAGGCGAATACAATGCTTTGAAACAAAAGATCGAACAAGAGAAAGACACAAATCGTGATGCTGAGAAAGAAGTATTTAGGATCATCGCACGTCAGAATGAAGTCAGGCATATCGTCAGTAGTTTATCAGCTGAGATTCAAAAGATTGAATTCGCTGAGACTGAATTTAAGAGGGAATTAGGTGAAGCTGGAATGATCGTTGGAAGAGAGGCGACACAATATGAAAAATTAACCAGTGATCAAAGTTCAATGATCAAGGAATCACATATACAGGAAAAAAGGCAAGAGCAAGAAGATCGTAAACGTCAAATTGAGAAATTGAAGATTCGTTTGGAGGATATGGGTGCTGGTGGTGGTGCAGAAGTTATGAAGGAATTCAAGGAGACTGAGGAGCGTGATGCTTTCTTGGCACGTGAATTAGATGATTTAAAAAATGCTAGTGAAGAATTGAAGAAATTGATCACTGATCTCGATGTTCGTATCGATATTGAATTTAAACAAGGAATTTTGAAGATAAATAAAGAGTTTACGAACTATTTTTCATTGATGTTTGGTGGTGGACATGCGGAGCTCTCGGTTGTAAAAGAGGCTAAGAGACGAAAAAAGAGTGATATGGAAGATTTGGGCGATGCGCTTTCAGGTGGAGGAATCGATGCGAATATGCAAATAGATTCGAATGATGAACAAGAAGGTCCAGAGGGTCTGGAGGTGAATGTCAGTCTTCCTCGTAAGAAAGTCAAAGGACTCATGATGCTCTCTGGTGGTGAACGTGCTCTCACGTCCATCGCTTTGCTTTTTGCTATTTCTCAGGTAAATCCACCACCTTTTATCATTCTAGATGAAACCGATGCTGCACTCGATGAGGCTAATTCAAGGAAATATGGTGACATGATCGAGAATCTTTCTAAGAATTCACAGTTGATACTGATCACTCATAACCGTGAGACTATGTCTCGTGCTGGTATTCTCTATGGTGTGACCATGGGCGCTGATGGCGCTTCGAAGCTTCTATCTATTCAGTTTGAAGAAGCAGTTAAGGTTGCGAAATAAGGTAATCTCGCTTGTCCACTTGACTTATCTGTAGGCTATGATAGTCTCTTCACTAACTTCGCAGATTGAGTTCTGCCTACAAGCGGAGGATTACAAAGGCTTAAAATTGATCCTACCCAGTGCATATCAACACTCAAAGAGTGCTTATGTCTTAAAACCGTCTATTGACGGCTATTTTTGCGTATGAAGTTTTGTTGTTCGTCTTATATTTATAATTTGTTCGTAACTTAGGATTTAGAATTTTATTAATTATTAAGTAACTAATTTTATTAACTTTATTACCATGACTACATCAATGCCAAAAACAACAGGACCTCGCCCAAAGAAATATTTTTCAAGATACCAGACACCTCTCACGGAGATGCCAAATTTGGTCGAATCACAGTTAACCTCTTTTGCTAGTTTGCTAGATCATGGTTTTGGAAATCTCCTCAAGGAATTTTCTCCTATTTCTGACTATGCAGGAAAGAAATTCGAACTCTCAATGGGTGGCGTTGAACTCATGCGTCCAAAGTTTGATGAGCACTATGCCAAGACAAATAAATTGAACTATGAAGGTCAGATCAAGGTGAAAGTCACGCTCAAAAATAAAATGCTCAATGTAGTCAAAGAGCAAGAGATGTTTTTGGCTGATATTCCTCTTATGACAGATCATGGTACATTCATCATCAATGGTGTTGAACGTGTCATCACTCCTCAGCTCGCTCGTTCATTCGGCATATTCTTCACCTCAAATGAAGTTAAGGGTAAGAATTATTTTGGTGCAAAGATCATTCCAGCTCGTGGTGTCTGGATGGAAATAGAGATGGATACAGATGGAACTATCATCACACGTGTCGATCGTAAGAGAAAATTCCCAGTCACATCTCTTTTACGTATCCTTGGTGCCACAACAAATGATGCCATCCTAGATCTTTTCAAGGGTAATCCAGAGATTAAAAAGGCTATTGAGCTTACTTTGGCTAAGGATCATGCAAAGACAGTAGATGAAGCTTACATGGAGATACACAAGCGTCTTCGCGATGGTGATCTCGCTACTGCTGAAAACGCACGTACTTTCATTCAGTCAATTTTGAAAGCTGATCGTTATGATATTTCACGCGTTGGTCGCTTCCGTTTCAACAAGCGCTTCTCAAAATCAATGGATGAAAAGGAGCTTGAACGTCGTACTATTTCTCTTGATGATATCGTCACAACAGTTGGTCACATCGTCATGCTTGCTATCACTCCTGATATGCAGCCTGATGACATCGATCACCTTGGTAGTCGTCGTGTTCGTTACGTCGGCGAGCTCATCGAACAGCGTATCCGTCTCGGTCTTACTCAGATGAAGCGTAATATTCAAGATAAGATGTCTACAGTTGAACCTGATGTTACTCTACCTGTTTCATTTATTTATCCTCGTCCACTCCAGGCTCGTATCAAAGAATTTTTCACTACTAACCAGTTGTCACAGTTCATGTTGCAAGAAAACACTCTTGCTGAAATTGAACACCTTCGTACTCTGACAGCACTCGGTCCCGGTGGTCTCTCACGTGAACGCGCTGGTTTCGAGGTTCGTGACGTGCATCCATCTCACTATGGTCGTCTTTGTCCTATCCATACTCCAGAAGGTCCAAACATCGGTCTCGTTCTACGTCTCACAGCTTATGCCCGTATCAATGAGTTCGGTATGATCGAAACTCCTTACGCCAAAGTTACAAAAGGTGTAGTTACAAAAGAGATTGTCTATATGAATGCTTTGGAAGAAGAGAATTTCCGTATTGCTCATGCTGCTATTCCTTATGACTCAAACGGTAAGATCACTATCAATGAAGTAGAGGTTCGTATCAATGGTCGTCCAGCTTTGGCAAAGCCAAGTGAAGTTGATTATATTGACATCGCTGCTAACCAAGCTTTCTCTATTGCTACATCACTCATTCCATTCTTGAACCACGATGCCGCTAACCGAGCATTGATGGGATCGAACATGCAGAAACAAGCTACACCATGTCTAGTTCCAGAAGCTCCAGTTGTTGCAACTGGTATGGAAGCTAAGGCTGTTATCGACACAGGTCGTGTCATCGTTGCTAAGGAAGATGGTGAGATCACTCATGTAGATGCAAAGAAGGTCACATTTAAATCAAAGAAAACAGGCAAGAGTCATGATTACAATCTTGTACTCTTCTCACGTACAAACGGCTTTACAGCTTTCCATCAGCGTCCAATAGTCTCAGTTGGTGATATGGTCAAGAAAGGAGATATCCTCGTAGACACTTCAACTTCAGATAAGGGCGAGATCGCACTTGGTCACAATGCTCTCGTAGCTTTCATGTCATGGTCTGGTTCAAACTACGAAGATGCGATCATTCTCTCAGAGCGTGTTGTTAAGAATTCAAAGTGGTCTTCTATCCATATTGAAGAATTCGTAGTCAACGTTCGTGATACAAAACTCGGTCCAGAAGTTACAACTTGTGATATTCCAAACGTTGGTGAAGCAAAACTTAAGAACCTAACGGAGGAAGGTATTGTTCGTATCGGTGCGGAAGTTCGTCCTGGTGATATATTGGTCGGTAAGATTTCTCCAAAAGGTGAGACACAGCTCACACCTGAAGAGCGTCTCCTTCGTTCTATTTTCGGTGAAAAAGCTCGTGATGTTAAAGATACATCAAAGCGTATGGAAAATGGTAAGCGTGGTCGTGTCATCTCAGTTAAGATCTTCTCACGCGAGAAAGGTGACAAACTAGAGTCAGGTATCATTAAGAAAATTTATATTGAAGTTGCTCAAGTTCGTAATGTTTCAGTCGGTGATAAGATGGCCGGACGTCACGGAAACAAAGGTGTTATTTCAAAGATTCTTCCAGAAGAAGATATGCCATACATGGAAGATGGTACTCCGGTAGATGTTATCTTGACTCCACTAGGTGTTCCATCACGTATGAACCTAGGACAGATCTTGGAACTTCACCTTGGTCTTGCAGCGCATACTCTTGGTTATCAAGCTATCGTTCCTCCTTTCATGGGAGCTACAGATGCTGAGATCAAAGCTGAGCTCGTAAAGGCAGGTTTTGATGCTTCAGGAAAAATGAAACTCCGTGACGGTCGCACAGGTGAACATTTCCAGCAGCCAGTCGCCGTTGGTTACATGTATATCCTCAAATTGCACCACATGGTTGAAGATAAGATACACATGCGTTCTATCGGTCCTTACTCACTCATCACTCAACAGCCTCTCGGTGGTAAAGCGCAAGGTGGAGGTCAGCGTTTTGGAGAAATGGAGGTCTGGGCATTGCTCGGTCACGGTGCCGCTCACACTCTTCGTGAAGTTCTCACAGTTAAGTCTGATGATATCTTGGGACGTTCACAAGCATTCGATGCGATCGTGAAGGGTGAACGCATGAAGTTACCAAACTTGCCAGCATCATTCAATGTGCTTTTGAAGACACTTCGTGGTTTGGCATTGAACGTCGAATTAGCAAAGAAGCCTGTAGTCGAACAGGAATAATATTGATTTAAAATATATATTCTAAAATCTTAAATCTAAAATCTTAAATCAAAAATTATATGACTACAACAATTACAACAAAAAAGAATACCGACCTACAGGACTTCGACATTGTTCGCCTAACTTTAGCGAGTCCAGATAAGATCCTTGAATGGTCTTATGGTGAGATCACCAAGCCGGAGACGATCAACTATCGTACACAACGCTCAGAGAAGAGTGGCTTGTTCGATGAACGTATCTTTGGTCCAGACCGTGATTTCGAATGTTATTGTGGAAAATATCGCGGTATCCGTTATAAGGGTATTGTCTGTGAAAAATGTGGAGTTGAAATCACTCGCTCTATAGTTCGTCGTGATCGTATGGGTCACATCGAGCTAGCTTCACCAGTTTCTCATATTTGGTTCCTACGTTCAGTTCCATCACGTATCGGTCTTATCCTCGGTATGACTTCAGCTGATCTTGAAAAGGTTGTTTACTTTGCTGGTTACATGATCACAAAGATTCATGAATCAGAGAAAGAGCAGTTCCTGAAGGACCTCGATGCTGAATATAAAAATAAATTTAAAACAGCACAGGATGAAAAGACAAAAGAGGCTTTGAAGGAACTCGTTGTTACAGCACGTAAAGAGATTGAAAGTCTAGAACCAGGTTTCGTCATGGATGAGATGACATATCATAAGTTTGCCATGAAGTACGGTTCACTTTTTGAAGCTACTATTGGTGCAGAGGCTATTTATGATTTACTCAAGAAAATTGATCTTGCAAAACTAAAAGTTGAGCTTGAAAAAGCTCTTGAAACAGCTGGTGCCGCTGACAGTGAAAAGCTCGCAAAGCGTCTCACTCTCATAAAGCAAATGATCAAGGCCAATGTTCGTCCTGAATGGATGTTCCTTATCCGTATTCCAGTTATCCCACCAGGTTTGCGTCCTATGGTCGCTCTTGAAGGTGGTCGTTATGCAACATCAGATGTGAACGATCTTTATCGCCGTGTTATCAATCGCAACAACCGTCTTTTGAAATTGAAAGCCATCAATGCTCCAGAAGTCATCCTACGTAACGAAAAGCGTATTTTGCAGGAAGCTGTTGATGCTCTCATCGATAACTCTATTCGTCATTCATCTTCAGCTGGTGCTGCGGCTCTAGCAGCTCAGAAGCGCGCTCTCAAGTCACTTTCAGATGGTTTGAAGTCAAAGCACGGTCTCTTCCGCCAGAACCTCCTCGGTAAGCGTGTCGACTATTCAGGTCGCTCAGTTATCGTGGTTGGTCCAGAGCTAAAGCTTGACCAGTGTGGTTTGCCAAAACACATGGCGCTAGAACTTTTCCGTCCATTCGTTATCTCAGGCCTTTTGAAGAGAGAACTCGCTTATAATATCCGCGGTGCTAACCGTCTCATCGATGATGGAACAAAAGAAGTTTGGGAAATACTCGAAGAAGTGATTGAAGGTAAGTACGTTCTCTTAAACCGTGCTCCTACTTTGCACCGCCTCGGTATCCAGGCCTTTCGTCCAACATTGATCGAAGGTAATGCTATCCACGTTCACCCACTTATCTGTACAGCTTTCAACGCGGACTTCGACGGTGACCAGATGGCTGTTCACGTCCCACTCTCTGAAGAAGCACAGTTGGAAGCAAAGGAAATCATGGCTTCTGATAAGAACATTTTGAAACCTGGTTCAGGAGATCCAACAGTTGTAGCAAAAATGCTTGACATTGTTCTTGGATGTTTCTGGGTCACAAAGATAGTTGAGACAGAGGCTGCATCAAAGGTAGACGGAAAGAAAGATGTAAAAAATACAATTAAATATTTTGAATCTCCAGAAGCTGCGGTTCAAGCACATACTTATGGTCACGTCGGTCTTCGTGAAAAGATAAAAGTCATGCCAAATGATACAAAGAAATACGTAGAATTCAAAGGAAGTATGTTCGAGACTACTGTAGGACGTATTCTCTTCAATAATATTTTGCCAGTTGATTATGGATATATTAACAAGGAGATTGATAATAGAATCCTTGGATCTACTATCGATGCTCTCATGACAGAATATGGCATCGCTCAGATCCCTATAACTCTTGACCTTATCAAGACATTTGGATTTAAATACGCAACATTCTCAGGTACAACATGGGGTATAGATGATGTTGTAATTCCAGAAGCTAAAACAGGTATCGTCGGAAAGGCGAAAGGTTTGGCAGATGTTGTCAGTGAGCAGTTCAATGAAGGTTTGCTCACAGAAGAAGAGCGTATCAGAAAACACATCGAGATCTGGCAGAAAGCTAAGAGTGATTTGGAAAAAGCTATTCCAGCATCTCTTGATAAGAATGGTTCAGTTTACGATATGGTCACATCCGGAGCTCGTGGTTCGTTGAAACAGATCTCTATGATGTCAGGTATGACAGGTCTTATTGCTTCAGTGACTGGTGAGACTATTGAATTCCCAATTCTTTCTTGTTCAAAAGAAGGTTTGACTCCAATTGAATACTTCATTACTACTCACGGTTCACGTAAGGGTCTTTCTGACACCGCTTTGAACACTGCTAAAGCCGGTTATCTAACTCGTAAGCTTTTCGTTGTTGCTCAAGACGTTGTTATTTCAGAAGAGGATTGTGGTACAAAAGACAGTATAGTTATCCGTTCTCAGACAGCTTCCGGTATGAATATCCCAATGTCAAAAAATATTCGTGGTCGTGTTCTCGCTGAAGACGTAACAGACTCATCTGGAAAAGTTATCTTTAAGAAAGGACATCTTATATCAAAGTCTGACGCTGGTATCATAGAAAGTTCTGGTACTACTGCTATAAAAGTTCGTTCACCTCTATCATGTAAGACTATGCGTGGTGTTTGTGGACAGTGTTATGGTATGGATCTTGGTAAGAATGAATTGGTTGCCCTCGGTGAAGCTGTTGGTACAGTTGCTGCTCAAGCTATCGGTGAACCAGGTACACAGCTCACGATGCGTACATTCCACGCCGGTGGAGCCGCTTCAGCTGGTGGTGACATCACACAAGGTTTGCCACGTGTTGAAGAAATCTTCGAAAAGCGTCGTCCAAAGATCCCTGCTGTTGTTGCTACAGTTTCTGGTGTCGTCACAGAAGTGAAGGATATGGGCAAAGAAAAGATGATTAAGATTCTTCCAGAGGTTGAGGATATCAGTAAGACAAAGAAAGCTGGCTCTACAGAAGCTGTTGAGTACATATTCCCATATCGCCGTACTGTTATCGTTCGTGTCGGAGACAAGGTCAAGAAGGGTGACATCATCACTGACGGTTCAGCTTCTATCGATGAAGTCTTCGAGATGGCTGGTGAAGAGCGTGCAAAGGATTATGTTATTTCTGAAGTTGGTAAGATCTATGAACTCCAGGGTGAGACAGTGTCACGTAAGCACATCGAGATCATCGTTAAACAGATGTTCTCACGTCGCCGTGTTGTAGAAGGTGGTGAGACAGCTCTCACAGAGAATATGATCGTTGATGATATCCAGTTGTCAGAAGAGAATGCTGCAGCAAAGATCGCTGGCGGTTCTCCTGCAAAAGTTGAGAAGATCGTTATGGGTATCACAGAGACATCTCTATCACGTAAGAGTTTCCTTTCAGCTGCTTCATTCCAGCACACTACTCGTGTCCTCATCAGTAATGCTGTTCGTGGTGCAGAAGATGACCTTTCAGGCCTCATGGAAAATGTTATAATAGGTCATCTAGTACCAGCTGGTTCAGGCTTCGTTGGTTCTCCTAAGAAAGATATGATCGATGCTATTGCAAAGAAATATGCGGATACAGAATACGGTAATTAGTAAAAAGTCTGCCGTCGGGCAGATAGGTAAACCGAGAACAGAAAAGTTTGTCTAGGTTATAATTATTATTAATTAATCCTACTAATTCTATCTCCTCATGAAGAAAATTAAAAAAACAAAAAAAGCTAGTGTAAAAAAGGTTCGTCCTGCAAAAGCTTCATTAAAAAAAGCCTCATCTAAAGCCAAGAAACCTGTTAAGTTAACAGGTGCTAAGAAGGCCCAGGATTTTGAGGCTCGCGCTCAGAAACTTATCAATAAAGGTAAGAATCGTGGCTTCGTGACTTATGATGAGATTTTGAAAGAATTTCCACAGATTGAAAATGACATTATGTTTTTGGATGAACTTTATACAAAGTTTACCACTGCCAATGTTGATGTCTTGGAAGGTGGAGGTTTGCTCGAAGTCGATGATCTAAAAGAAAAAGAAAAGAAACCCCACTATTCACGTACTGGTGGTGATTCTGGTTACGATTCTATACAGATGTATTTGAAGGAGATCGGTCAATATCCACTCATCAACGCTAGTATGGAAAAGGAATTGGCAAAGCGTATTCAAAATGAAGATGAAGAAGCTAAGAATCTTCTTGCAAAAGCCAACCTTCGTCTCGTGGTCTCTATTGCTAAAAAATACGTTGGCCGTTCACCGGATCTCACTTTGCTCGACCTTATACAAGAAGGAAATTTGGGCTTGTTCCGTGCAGTTGATAAATTTGACTGGACTAAAGGCTATAAGTTTTCAACATATGCCACATGGTGGATCCGTCAGGCTATCACTCGTGCTCTAGCTGATCAATCACGTACTATCCGTGTGCCAGTTCATATGGTTGAAACTATTGCCAAGTATAAACAGGTTGTACGTCGTCTAACTCATGATCTCGGTCGTGAACCTTTGCCAGATGAGATCGCTACAGAGATGGGGATGGATGTTGATAAGATTTACCAGATTGAGAAGATTGAACAAGATGTTGTTTCTCTAGAGAATCCAGTCGGTGACGATGATGATGGCAAGTCCACTCTCGGTGACTTTATCGCTGATGATAAGATCCTTTCTCCAGAACAAGAATCTTCACGTCGTATTCTCCGTGATCAAGTCAATTTGATCTTGAATGACCTTTCTGAAAAAGAGAGAAAGATTCTAGAAATGCGCCATGGTTTGAATGATGGCATCACACACACTCTCGAAGAAGTGGGAAGGGAATTCGGTGTTACTCGTGAGCGTATTCGTCAGATTGAAGCCAAGGCTCATGAGAAGATCAGACAGCACGACCAGTCAAATAGACTTAAAAACTACTAGATTGAAGAATTATTAATATTGCGATACGAATTTACGAATACATTCGAATAATACGAATGATACAAAAATAGCCCTAAATACAGGGTTATTTTTGTGTATTGACAAGTAGATAAATTGTGATACAATAAAGAAAATTTTAACCCCCTCCGTGGAAGGCAATTAAAGGCCTTCCTTGGCGGGATGGCTCTTTAAGAACTGAAGACGGAATTAGAAAGATATAATGAAAACCAAGACAATTCGGAAATGGGTATCTGTCCTAACCACCGGTATAAGCATGCTCTACGCTTGCGCTGTGCAAGCTCAAACAATCACGGTTACCTATCCCCAACAAGGATCGATCCTCGATGACAGTGCTACAAATCAAAACCTCGCAACCGTTACATGGGATACGAACGGGCTCAGTGGTGCAGGCATCAGCATCTTGTTGTATGACAGTCACGGCAACGCAAGTTACCTAACTTCAAATAATACAAGCGTGCCCGATGCCGGCAGTTTCGTATGGCCGGTCAACAAAACACTGCCGAACGGCCTCTACACCTTGAGAATCTATGAAAATGTAAAAGGTGGTGGTGGCGACGGATGGAGCGGTCAATTCACCGTTACAAACTCTCCGCTTACTGCCCCCGATTCTCTGGCATCATTCCAAATTCGTTCATGCGCTGATCAGCCTCAACAAGCTGTCATTGCAGGCGGAAGTGGATTGTATGTGGCGACATTCGAAATTGTCGTCGGTGACGCAGACCTCTACGGGAACGGCACTATTGGCGGAGTATTTTCCTACACGTCATCAACCACAAACTCATCCCCTGAATGGGAACAATGGGTTTGGTCGACCGACATGGTCAACCCTATATCCGGTAACTACGGAAATCAGGGCTACGCAGTTACTCTTCCGAACAATACATTGGAAGGTGCGTGGACATATACGACCGCGAATGCAGTCTTGCTGGCGCACACCACAAATGTGGTCTATGTTAGTCTTGCACTTGATTATGCGGTTGACTGGCAAAAAGGAGACAAGGTTTATTTCGTCTCTTCTAACTTCTGTCATTTGAGCACCTGGGACGGTGGCACTGTGTATGCAAGCGGTATCGCTTCTAATACAGTAACGTTGATAGACGACTCGCAACTCAAAATGAAGGTCGTCGGAGACACAATCTCCTTTCATGGTTCTGTGCCAGCCCGTTATTCCGATTATCAATTGGAAGAAAGCACAGACCTTATCAACTGGACGCCGGTCCCCGGCTCCGATAATTACGACAGGACGGTGTATGAGGGAGACTACTATTTTACTACGCTCTTCGACAAGAGTTCGAGTGCAAAGTTTTATAGGCTAACCCCATCATTTCCTCGTGGTTAATCGTTCAATTACACGAAACTGTATCTCGCAAAATTTGCGCGGTACAGTTTTTCTTTTTATTTGAATATGATAATATTTACATATATGGATAATAATGAATCACCACAGGAGAGAATTTTTACAAAAGAGGAAGCGTTACAGGAAATTGAAATGATTTGGCAACAAATATGCCAGACTGGTAATGTTGATATAGAAAGAAATGTCTTAGATCAAATTATAGAAAAGATGAATTCTGGCAAATTAACTCCAAATGAAGCCGTTGAAGAAGCTTATCGTGTCATGAACGGAAGAGTGCAAAGATAATTGTTTCTCAAAAGTCAGAAATGTTAATATGGACAGATATATGTCTAGTCAGCAACATTATATTTTTATAGACGAGTCTGGTGATCCAGGAAAACCTTTTAAATTAAATGAAGCTGGAGAGAAGGTTGCGACTGGAGCAAGTCTGTACTACATTCTCTCAGCCATTTGTCTTGATTCCAAGAAGCTCTTTGCGCTGGAGAATGGAATCATGGAAATTCGAAATAGGTATGGCTTCAAAAGCGAGATAAAATCAAATATCATCCCATTGCCAATGTATAAAGACATCTTGGATTTGGTAAACATAATTGAAATTCCTGTTTACTGGCGGCTCGTTGATAAGAGAACCTACAAAGGCCAATTTGCTACTGCTGGGCATGCCAAACTGCATAATATTTTTGATGATTACAATCTTTCAAAATTATTAGTTTTTGCCGCTAAAGGATGTGGTAATAATGGAATAGAGGTAGTCATAGACCGCGCTGATCGAAGAATGTATGGAGGAAAGTTTGATCATTTCAATAAATATCTTAGTGAACGTGTAAATACAAAAACTATTGAACGTATCAAACATATTACACACGTGAGTTCAGAATATGTAAATGCAATGCAGTTATCAGACTTAGTTAGTGGAGCAATCAAAGATTATTTTACTGGTAAAAACAAGGATTTGAGGAAAGTGATAGAAAAGAAATATTTGTATAAAATATATTAGAAACCAAAAAAGTGGGCCCTAGACCTAGGACACACTTTTTTGGTAACAAGCAGTAACGCTTATGTGTAGTTATACTAGCATTTTTTTATTGATAAGGTCAATGATAATAAAATTAGATAATATGTCAGTTATTACTATGAACTGTTATAATTACTCTCATGCAGATTAAATCTTCCTCCGAATTCGACCTGCAATATAACCGCCTCAACAAGGCTCAGAAAGAAGCTGTGGATAATATAGAAGGTCCGGTGATGGTTATCGCTGGTCCGGGCACTGGCAAGACAACGATTCTTACTTTGCGCATTGCGAATATTTTAAGGAAGACCGATACGCCGGCGCATGGTATCTTGGCTATCACTTATACAGAAGCCGGCGTTAAGGCTATGCGTGAGAAACTTCACAAGGTTATCGGCAATCGGGCATATGAGGTTGCTATACACACATTTCATAGTTTTGCTGCGGCCATGATCTCTGAATATTCAGATCATTTCCTACATCTAGATGGTTTGCGTCATATGGCTGATGTTGAGCAGGAAACTTTGATAAGAAAAATAATAGACGATCCGATGTTCACTGACATACACCCACTTGGTAAACCCGATGCATATTTACCAGCAATACTCAGTGCCATCGATACTTCGAAACGCGAAGCTTTTACTCCAGAGATGGTTCGCGAGCATGCAGAAAAAGAGATCAGACGAATTGAAAATGATGAATCATCTATCTCTACTCGTGGCGCGTCGAAGGGAAAATTGAAGGCTGATGCTCTAGATCAAATAGAAAAATGTAAAAAAACTATTTTATTTTCCTATGTCTATGAGCGTTACGAAAAAGCTAAGATTGAGGCCAAGAGAATGGATTTCAATGACCTCATCATTGAATTATTAAAAACATTAAATACTGACGAACTACTACTCAGGCTTATTCAAGAAAGATTCCTATATCTACACATCGATGAACATCAAGACACAAATGATTCACAGAATTTGATTATTAAATTTATCGCTGACTTTTTTGAAACACCGAACGTTTTTATTGTCGGTGATGAAAAACAGGCTATATATCGTTTTCAAGGTGCATCTGTAGAGAACTTTTTGGGATTACAAAAACATTGGAAAGAAGTTAAAGTCATAAAGCTCGATACAAACTATCGTTCACATCAAAATATTTTGGATGCTAGTTTTTCGATGATTGAAAATAATTACGATGAAGGTGAACATATCGATCTACGTGTAGAATTGAAGTCTGGTGATTCTGATTCAGATAAAATCAGACCTATTGATATAGTTACCGGCGAAAATGTTGCAGCTATTGAGTCATATCTAGTTGATCAGTTGAGGGATATTTCGGTAAAAGAGTCGAAAGCTACAGTCGCCATCATCACTCGCCGTAATCGAGACCTCGAACGTGTCATACGCCTGCTCGAGGCTGCTCATATACCTGTATCATCTGAAAGAAGTGTTGATATTTTTCATCATCCTGTCGGTTCAACATTTTTTGATTTACTGGAATATTTAGATGATTCTTCTAGAGTTGATGCACTAGGTAGAACAGTTGCGGCTGGTTTATGGCATATTTCATTTGATGAATCAATCTTATTAAATAAACTTTTACGAAGCGGTCAAACTTCTGATTTAGAAAAAAAGATTCCAGACTTGGTTCACTTACAGAGAAAAATGTTAAATGATGGTGCAGTCGGCTTCATCATTGAAGCAGCGCAAATGTCTGGTTTTACTGAACTAGTGTCTTATGATCCGGCTTATATACATGTTTGGCGCGGTATAGTTGCTCTGGCGGAGTCTATTGCTCGCGAAGGCAATCTGACCAATCCACGTGAACTGATAAGAGCGATGTTGGCCTACAGGTTATCTGCTGAATCCAAGACTGTGAAGGTTTCAGTTGGGGCACCAGATCTACCAATACAAGCGCTCACTGCTCATGGTTCAAAAGGCCTGGAGTTCGATTACGTCTTTATACCTTATGCGACAGAGGAGGCTTGGATAGGTAGAGCTCGTGGATCTTCTTTTATTTTACCTCAGAAGAAAGTGGTTGATCATGATGAAAGAGATACTCGTCGTCTTTTCTATGTGGCACTGACTCGTGCAAAAAAACATGCAGTTATCCTCGTTGGTAAGGAAGAATCTGATGGAAAAGAGTTGACTTCGCTACGTTTTATTGATGAGCTTGATAAGAAGACTGTAGTGTCAGTGAATCTAGCTAGAGCCGACGCCATATCAACAAATATTGAAACATCAAATGTCAGTAATGAGTATGCCGAAAAAGTCATTGGCTTGGCTAAAAAAACTTTACTTGATACAGGTTTGTCTGTAACAGCTTTGAATACTTTCATAGAGTGTCCTAGTAAATTTATTTACAATAGTATTTTGAGATTACCACAAGCACCATCGGCGTCTTCTGAAAAAGGTACAGCGATGCATGAAGCCATGGATGCTGTTTGGAAGATAGAAAATCGTCAGGAATTATTTAAGAGTGGCACTCTAACGGTGAAAATTGAAGAGACAATAAAGGATTCAGTGAGTGGGTATCTGAAGACATCTTTTCTATCTGCAAGCGATAAAGAGGCGGTCAAAAAAGAATTGTTTGAAAATGCTCCATTCGTTGCAAAAGCTTTGGAATCACATTTCAGTCAAGATGGATTAGTTTTTACAGAACGTTGGGTCAAAGGGACTTTTATTGGTCATTCTGATAGTGACAATTCAAATGGTCGATTGATGATTCCTATTCACGGAAAACTTGACGCCATAATTGAATCTGGAAACGACCTGAATGTTTTTGATTATAAGACAAAGCAAGCCATGAGTGAGGCTGAGATAAAGGGGGAGACGAAGAGCTCAAATGGGGATTATTTCCGTCAATTAACTTTTTATAAATTACTGATGCAGGAAGATCCAAAATGGCGTACTAGAAGGATCGTTCCAGCTTTAGTCTTTATATCTCCAGATAAAAAAGGCAGGTGCCCTGTGGTTACCTTACCAGTCAGTGATGAGAATATTCATAAAATTAGAATAGAAATACAAAAAGTTATAGATGCTGTCTGGAGTGGCAACATCATCACTGCTCATTGTGGAGATGAGAAATGTGAGTGGTGTGGACTGAAGCAAATACTTATCTAATACGAGTCTATATTTATATTTTTTCAGTCTAATTATTTTGTTTCTGACAAGAGTGTATCAATAGTTGTCTTTAATGTTGCAAATGAGACTGCACCAGAGAGAGGAATCTTTGAACCTGAAGGTGTGACTATGATGTTATATGGTGTACCAGATACTCCAGCATTTATACCATCTGTGTATTCGGCATTGACCTTATCTTTGAATTGGGCACTAGATAGACAGTCACTGAAGCTTTGAGCATCAAGTCCAGAATCTTTCGCTATCTGAGCTAATTGAGTTGTGTCCTCGGCTACACTTCTCTGTGTTGCACCTTGAAGAGGGAAGGTGTCATACCAATTTTTCTCAAATACCCAGAATTTATCATTTCCACCAATAGAAGCGGCACACTCTAGAGCTAGTGCTTCGTGGCCAGCATTTGGGTGCAGAATATTTCCATTTTGATCAGGTTTATCTAAAGGAAAACTACGATAGACCCAAGCGACTTGACCGGCAGGACCATAAGTAGTCATGACCTGTTCCATAGTTGGGTTGAACATCTTGCAGTAAGGACACGAAGGATCAGAATACTCGACTATCTTTATAGGAGCATTTGGATTACCGAATATGTGATCGTCTGCAGTGATAGCCTTCATGCTCACATTTGGCATCTGAGGACTGTTCTGTGTTGTAACTACCGCCTTTGATGCTGGGTGAAATATATATACAAGTGCAATTGCAATAATAGTTGCTGCTATGATGATGGCTCCGGGGATAGTTATCAGCTGTGATCGCTCTTCATTTGTACTCATATTTTTTATATTAAATTTATTAAATGATTATTAATTAAAAGGTAGTCAAAAAGGTAAAGTGAAAGTCATTGAAACAGGCTCAATTATACACCATTTCGATGTATCGAGCTTTATATCTTTGAGTGTACCGTTATCTCTATATTTTAATGATTGATTTTTGGTTGCATAATCATACAATTGGCGAGTTATTTTAACGTCATCTATGCAGTATTTTATGATCTTATCGACCTCACCATTTTTCCACCACTCTATAGCGTCTAGGCCGTGACCGGACTTATTAACTCCTAATGTAGCTTCAGCTACAGTGTCTAGCTTTAGTCTGCGCCCGAGTTTTAATTGAACTTCACGCATCAGGTCTATGCTTTTTAATTTTGATAGGTCACCAGGGTAGTATTTATTCAAAAGTGGAATATCGAAATGATCTCCATTCCATGTGACTAATGCATCAGCTTGTTCTATGATCGGCCAGAGTTTATGAAGATCAGTTTCTAGAAAACTTTTGTAGCTATCATCGAGTGAGTCGTGAATACAAACAACGGATATATCTAGATCGACTGGGTCGTTTGAACCAACATCTTGAAAAATATTTTTTGTTTCGATGTCAAAAGTGATTATGCGCATAGGTGTAAATTCTAAATTAGAAATTTTAATTTCCAAACAAATTATAAATATTAAATTATTAGATCGCTTTGCTCGCCAGTCTTTAAATCCTTAACTTTTAATTTACCAGTTTTGACTTCTTCATCACCTATGACGATGACTTTTGGAATATGTCGTTTATCAGCGTTTTTGATCTGATCACCGATTTTCTTCTTTGATAGGTCCACAACTACACGCAGGCCTTCTTCGCGTAGGTCTCTAGCTGTTTCGAGTGCAAATGGAACACTTTCTTCGCCCATGATGGCTATAGCTATGTCAGCTGGTGGCTGAATATCAATACTTTGCAAATCCTGACTAGAATTGTTTGTGGATGGTTTTGCGATAGTACCGTATGTTTCCATGAGATCACGAGCGGTGACATCTCCAGCACCAAAACCAACAGCAGGGACTTTTTCATTACCAAATAGAGCCAGTAATTCATCAAAACGACCACCACCTAGAACAGCACGTCTATTTTCTGGATTTAGATCGAATACTTCAAAGACTGTTCCAGTATAATAATCAAAACCACGCATCAATGTCTGATCAAAACGAGCGTTTGTGATTCCAAGTTCCTCAAGTGCAGCTATGACTTTTCTAACTTCTTTTATACCCTCATGCTCATCTTCTGATTGTGGAAGTTGTGCGGCGAATTCTTCAAAGTTTTTTGAATTGAGGAGAGTAATGAACTTCGTTACATCATCAGTTTTCTCTGTTCCGAATATGTCGTTAACTGTTGCTGTAAATATCTCTGGCTTTAATTTTTCTTTTTTATCAATCAATTTTGCAAGCCTGTGAGATTGTTTTGGATCTAGATCAAAAACGTCAGATAAAATATAGTTAACTACTTTTCTATTATTTATACGGATTTCGAAGTCGGAATCTTTCAAGCCATAAGCTTTTGTAATATCAGAAGCCATGTTGATGATCTCTATCTCTGCGTTGATAGATTCAACACCGAAAAGATCAACATTTAATTGCCAGTGTTCACGCAAGCGTCCACGTTGAGGTTGTTCATAACGGAAAAGGTTGGGGATAGAATACCAACGTAGAGGGAATATAAGTTCGCGTTTTCGAGCTGCCACCATGCGAGCAAGTGTTGGAGTCATCTCTGGGCGAAGTGTAACTTCACGATCACCACGATCTATAAAAGTATAAGTCTGTTCATTTATGAGTTCCTCGCCAGATTTTGCACGATATAGATCGGCTGGTTCCAGAATTGATGCTCCGTATTCTTCGTAACCATATCTCTCGGCTGTTTTTCTCCAGATATCAAATATTTTCTTTTGCACAGCCATATCAGCTGGAAAAAAATCTCGCACACCTTTATAAGAATCAGTTGAAAGTTTTTGCACTTTCGGCTCGTTGTTATCTTTTGACATATGTGAATTGTAGCAAATATTTGAGCAAAATAGAAATAAAAAATCCCCCAGACCAGCAAACTGCACTGGTGGGGGATGGTGATATTTAAGGGATTCAGATCTCGACGCCCTTTTAGGTTCAGGCGTAAACGATCAAGCCGGGTGTGACACCTTTGCCACTTGTCACATTTTTTATTTCAGTGTGAACAAGGTGGTTTCTGGAGTAAAGCCGGTTAAGGCCCTTATTCACGATGTTTTTCGGCAAGACTGGCTGTTCCATTTCCCGGATATGAACCAAGGTTTGTTCCAGACGTTCCTCGATTTCCTGTTTGCGGCTGAGGCGGATGAGTTCACCGTTGCAACTTTGCAACATCGGCAACGTGTGATTTTTGAATTCACTGAGCCGATTTTGAAAAACTACAATTCCACCGGCGTCGTCTTCCCGAACAGTGGCGCCGGATTGAATGGCCACTTCAAGTCGTTTCATGATTGATTGAAGTGACTGCTCAGGGTCAATCTCGATGTCAATTATCACAGTGCTACTAAAAAGCTCTTTGTTTTTCTTCTTTTGCTGACCTGTTCTGGGAATCCCGCCAGCAAGAATGCAGTCAACTTGGGGATATTTTTCAATTGCTGTTTTGACCCACATTTCAAATAGCGGTATTGCAATTTCATCAGGCAAATACCCTCCCGCGGCCATCAATGGCTTGAATTTACGGACCTCATCAGCGAACTGTCCGTGTGATTTCAGCACACGTTTGATGATCTCGCTCATTTCCACACGGATGAGCCGACCACCACTTGATCCGATGTTTAGGAGTATTGCCAGCAAATCCAGGAATGTGGTTTTACCGTTCCCAGTCAAGCCAGTTGCGCCTACCAACGTTACTTTCTTTGTCATTTATTTTCCTTGGTTGTATGTTTCGTTGTTTGTTTTACTGTTGGAATCACTCAAATATATAGTTGTTTAAAGGAGCGATTCAGGCAATACTCTACCACATTATTAGAAAAGCACAAGGTATAGCAGGTGGATTTAAAAAAGTGTTGCTTTTAAAGGTATTTCGCGGAGATTTTATTAAAAATTTAACTTTATTTTATTCTTTTTTGAACAAAATTTTATCATTTCTTTATTTTTATTTTATTAAAAATTTATCTCGACCTGATAAAGTTTTATAGATGAAAAAAATTAATGAATACAAAAGTGCCACAGAAGCCGTTAAAAAGACTCTTGAACAAGCCGTTCTATTAAGAGCGTCTGATATACATATTGATCCAGAAGATGATCATGTACGTATCAGGTTTAGAATTGATGGAATCATGGAAGATGCCGGTTTTATATCCAAGAAACTTCATGAAGAGATCATTGCTAGGCTAAAGATATTGTCTGGAGTCAGAACTGATGTACATATTGTTCCGCAGGATGGTCGTTGGCGAGCAGATATAAACGATTCTATTTTTAATATTAGGATTTCATTTATGCCAACATACCATGGTGAGAATGCTGTCATAAGGTTATTACCTGCACAGATATCAAGATATAACTCTTTTGCTCACCTTGGTTTTATTCCAGATCATGTAAAATTAATTGATAATTCATTAAAGAAAACACATGGACTCATATTGGTAACTGGACCAACTGGTTCTGGTAAAACTACAACTTTACATAGCTGTCTTTCTCTCAAAGCATCTGAACCTATTTCTGTTATAACTTTAGAAGACCCTGTTGAATATGAAATACCTGGTGTGCGACAAGTTCATGTGCACCATGCTCAAGGAGTTACTTTCGCTACAGGACTTCGTTCGGCCTTGCGACAAGATCCGGACGTGATCATGGTTGGTGAAATACGTGACAAAGAAACAGCTTTGGTTGCTATACATACTGCACTCACTGGTCATTTGGTTTTATCTACTTTACACACAAATTCTGCTCTTGAAGCCATACCACGCTTGATAGACATGGGTGTAGATCCGTATTTATTGGCATCAACATTATCATTAGTCATTGCACAGAGATTGGTTAGAAAAGTCTGCGATGATTGCAATACTCTTGGCTGTGAATCGTGCAGATACGCCGGCTATAAAGGTCGGTCTGTTATTGCAGAAGCTTATGAATTGGACAAAGGTATGAGAGATTTGATCATTAAAAAAGAGTCAGTTAATGCCTATTTTGAATATGCTAGATCAAATAGTTGGAGGACTATGTTCGATGATGGTATGGAAAAAGTGGAATGGGGAGTCACTACAAAAGCTGAGATCTTAGATGCCCTACATTCATGAGTAAATGGAGTAGGTGTAGTAAAGCTTTATTATTAGAAAATCTAGAGATGTATATATCTTCAGGTTTGAATTTGCACGAAGCTATTCAAACTGTTTGTTCGGCATTTTCTAAAAAGGAGACTGTGTGTCTAAAAAATATTCAAATTATGATCGAGCAAGGTCAGACTCTTTCTAGGGCTTTTGAAAATAATATTGACCTATCAAAGGCGTTGCTTGGACTCATTGAACATGGCGAATCTTCAGGAAATTTACCTCAGGCACTAAAACTGGCAAGAACTATCATTGAACGTGAAGACGCTCTTATAAAGAGTTGTATGTCAGCCTTGGCGTATCCTGTCATCATTGGAATATTTGCTTGCGTCTTAACTATTGGGCTTATGCGTGGTGTTATGCCACAGATAATACCCTTATTAAAAAGTTTGCATGTGCAGTTACCGTTGATCACCAGAATAGTTATGTATTCATCAGAAAATATAGGTTGGTTTAGTCTGTACACTTTGATTTTGAGCACAATCATTTTTCCTGTTGGGATTTTTACTTATAAAAAATTTTTTAATTTTAGACTACTTTGCCATAAACTAATTATCCTGACACCCATAGTCGGTAATTTATTTAGACAATATAATCTATCGCTGTTTACCAGATCTCTAGGCGGACTTTTATTTGGTGGGGCGAGCCTGACTTATTCTTATGAACAAGTCTCTCAAAAGATATTTTTACTACCTATTAAAATATATTTAAATAAACAATATGAAAATATTTCGCAGGGTGTATCACTATCCTCAGCATTAAAAAAACTAGATCATATTCCAAATTATGCCGTGCCACTGGTGCAAGCGGGCGAAGCTTCTGGATCGCTTGGTCAATCACTCATGAGGATTTCAGATATTTTAGATAAGGATATAGAGAATAGCTTAAAAAGATTAACAGCTTTGATCGAACCCTTGATGATGATTGGTATCGGTATCGTCATTGGCGGTATAGCGCTATCTATCATGATGCCAATATATGACGTATCTAGAGCTCTTCAACACTGATATGAAAAATACTATTTATATAGATTATACAGAAAAATATAGGCAAAATGACGGAATCATTTTGATAGATATTATTTTAGCTTTAACTTTGGCGACGATTTTTATCGCTGTCATGACTACAGAATCTATGAGTGCAAGGACCATCTTTGATCGTGTTTTAGATCATGAGGATTTTTTAGAGTCTTTTGAAATGAGTGCAAGTTCTAGCCAGCTAGGTGGTACACAAGACTATATATCTAGCAGTTCTCGATCGTTTGGTAATGATTTGATACAAGTCGATGAGTCTGGATTTACAAGGGTTAATTTATCAGACGGCGCAAACATTTCTGACAATAAAAGCGTGCCATTTTGTTCGGTTGATTTTTTTAATCATAAATCGATCGGTTCATACGGTTTTAGTTCGTATGGATTTGGACAGCCCGCAGAACCTCCAGAGAATATGAGCCAAGGTATCAAAATTACACCCATTTCGCTACCGATAGACGCATCCCTGCCATTGACTGATTTTCAGATTAGAGATGATGTCGCTTATATCTCAGTTGATTCTGTGATCGCTTCTGATCCAGATTTATTAGTAATTGATTTTCATGATTTGAACGATCCAAAACTAATATCATTCATAAATACTGGGCCAGGTATTTCATCTATTACATTAGCGGATAATTATATCTATGCCGCAACGCCGAGTACCGCTGGTCAGCTACAGATCATTCAGTTGAATAGTTTTGTAAATAACACAGAGCAAATCAGATTAACCTTGAAGAATAAATATAAATTAGCATTACCTTTAGCTTCGACTACACCAACCAAAGGTAGCTCAATCTTTTATTATAAAGATAAAGTGTATTTGGGTACTGAGAAATGGGATGGTGATGAACTATCAGTTATCGATGTTACAGACCAGATGAATCCATATAAAATAGGTGGTTTTGAAACTGGTGGCAAAATTAAAAATATTTTTATCAACGATGACATGGCGTATCTTGCTGGAGCAGATTTACAACAGCTACGAATATTAGATATTTCAAATCCAGCAAGTCCAATTTTATTAAGTTCATTTTCACCGTCTGGTTCAGCTCGACAAGAAGGAAACGCTATTTCAATTTTTGAAGGTAGACTTGGTTTTGGAAGGACTTCTGGTGGTTTTAATATTGTGACAGATCCAGAATTTTTCAATTTTGATTTGTTTGGCACGTCAGCATATACATCGTCACATATATTAGCCTCTTCTAGCTCAATCGATATTCCTGGTGGAGTTTACGGAATAGTTGAAGACAGGTCGCATATATTTCTGGCAACGAGACAATTAAATAAAGAATTTCAGATTTATGATTTACCTGTATCTACTTCGTTTATTTCAACCTCAACCATGAGATTTTATTCATTACCGGTGGCACCACAAAAAATGACTTGTGACGGTGATCATATCTATATTTTATCAGCAACAGCACCAGTTATATATGAAATATCATTTAACTGAAGGTCTAACTTTGATTGAGATCGTAATATATGTAGCACTTTTGTCTGTACTAATGGCTGGATTTTTACAATTCGCAATCACGCTTCATCTTAATAATATAGATTTAATTCATGACATACAAAATGCATATCAAAAATAAAGTTAAAGGCCAAAAACATAGTAGCCAAAATTTTCTTGGAGGTTTTATTGCTGTAACTGCTGTGATGATCCTTGCGTGCACCACACTTCTATTTGCAGATATCATGTTGCAGGTCGTCGTGGATTATTCCGATATGGTCACACGACATGAATGGCGCATCCAAGCAAATCTGAATGCAGAAAGTTGTATGAATGCGGTTGCTCTCATGGTCACGAAAGATTATTTTTTAAATGGTGAAGTGTATCTCCAAGATTTTGCTTGTAGTGCCATGATTACCCGGGATTACACGCCAGGAAAAATAGCAGGAAAAATTTCAATTAGTGCAAAAGCGCTATTTAATGGAGTTGGTTCTATGGAACAGAATAAGACTATTTAGTATTCACTAGCTCATCAACCGCTTTTTTGACCATCATGCCATCAGCTTTGCCAGCTAGTTCTTTTATAAGCATACCAACGATTTTTCCAGTTGCTTTTGGATCGAAATTGCCTTGTGATTTAAGGGTATCAACACGTGTGCGGACAATGATTTTGACCTCTTCGTATGACATCTGACTTGGCATGAATGATTCAAGGATTTTGAGTTCAGCTTTTTCTTTCGAAGCTAGGTCGTCGCGACCACCTTTTTCAAACTGTTCAATAGAATCTTTGTGTTGCTTCGTGCTTCTTTTGATGAGAACCATAGCTTTATCATCCGGAATGAATTCACCAGAGATATTTGCTGCCATCATTTCGCTTTGAAATAGAGCTATCAAGCCACGAAGTGTATCTAGGCGGATGGTGTCTTTTGCTCGAAGAGCGTCAATTATTTGGTTTTTGATTGTTTGATGTATGGTCATTTGTGCATTGTAGCATATATTTTATCAAAATTTTATCACCTTGTTTATATAATGTAACCATTATAAGATTAATACATAAAATATAAAATATGACATTAAATATTGATGATAGAAACTATATAAGTGAGCAACTTAACGATTCACGTAAATTATTTACTCGAGACATGGAGCGTTATTTCGGTATCATTAAAGAAGACTTTAATCACAAATTAGATATCGTTATCGAGATAAGTAAAAGTAAGCCACATCGTGAGGAAGTTAGAGAAATCGCAAGAGATGAGGCTAAGTATGCCTTACGTAATGAAATCGGTAAGATTGGTAAATTAAAATTGGCCACAAGTTAATATGATCACACTACTTATTGTTTTAATCATTTTAGTCCTTATTGCAATAGTTTTTTTAGTTGCGCAATTTTTAAAACAAAAAAATAATACGAATCAGGCAACTCAGCAAAATCCTCAACAGAATGAAGGCTTGAACCTGATACTTCAACAATTAAATGAAGTTCAGAGGAGTATGGATGCCAAGATGTCTGAAAATACTCGCGAGGTTCATACGGCTCTACACCGTCAATTCAGTGAATCTCAGAAGCTTATAAAAGATATAACTAGTGAATTGGTGCAAGTTAAAGAAATAGGCAAGCAGACGGTTTCTTTTGCTGACCAACTCCAAAGCCTGCAGGATATTTTGAAGAATCCAAAACAGCGTGGAATTTTGGGTGAATATTATCTAGAGACGCTTTTGAAGAATGTCTTGGCGCCAGGACAATATCAGATGCAATATGAATTTCGGGCTCCTGATGAAAAAGGTGGTAAAGTCATCGTCGATGCTGTTGTTTTTGTAAAAGATAAGATCATACCTATTGATTCAAAGTTTTCGCTTGAAAATTACAATAAATTGGTGGCCGAAAAAGATCCTTTGGAAAAAGAACGCTTGGAGAAACTATTTGTAAACGATTTGAAAAACCGTATTCAGGAGACATCAAAATACATTCGACCAGCTGAAAAGACCATGGATTTTGCTTTTATGTTTATCCCTCATGAAGCTATTTATTATGATCTTTTGATAAATAAAATTGGCGGAATTTCAGGGTCTGGAACTGGTGGATCAGGAGGTGAAGCTGACAATTTGATTCAAAGAGCTGCGAATAAATACAAGGTCATCATCGTTTCGCCAACATCTTTCTTGGCATATTTACAAACAGTGTTACAAGGTTTGAAAGCTATGCAGATAGAGGAGACTGCCAAAGATATAGTGAAGCATGTTGAGCAGTTGGGCACACATCTGAAGAGGTATGAGGAATATCATACAAAACTTGGTACATCTCTTGGTACTGTGATCAATCATTATAATAATTCTGGTAAGGAGCTCAAAAAGGTTGATAAAGATATATTGCGCATTGCCGGAGAAGCGCCTGGTATAGAGGTTCCAACGCTAGAAGGTCCAGAGGAATAGGGCTATTGCGTTTTTCAGGCTGTTCCTGTATAGTATTTCGACTTATGGAATTTGCAGTCATTCAAACAGGAGGCAAGCAATACACAGTCTCAAAGGGAGATTCTATTTCTATTGAGAAAATTCTCGGTGATCACAAGGAAGGTGATAAGATCACTTTTGATCATGTTCTACTCGTTGACGACGGTAAAAACACTACTATTGGTACACCTTATATTCCAAACGCTTCAGTTAAAGGAACTATCACAGAGATCGGTCGTGCAGCTAAAGTTATCGTTGTAAAGTATAAGCAAAAGAGTCGTTCTGGTTGGACACGCAATGGTCACAGACAGCCTTTCTTTAAAGTAAAGATAGATTCATTGAAATAGTAATCAGTAAACAGAAATCAGTAAACAGTAATCGGTAAACAGAAAAGTCCGCTTAAAGGCGGATTTTTATTTATTTCCTATTACTGAGCGCATTCTTAATAGTCTCACTATCAGCATATTCAAGTTCAGCACCGGTGGAGAGACCTCTTCCTAGAATTGTGACTTTAGTTGAGTAAAGACGTTCATCTTTACCAATGATCTTGCTGAGTGCATCTTTAACAATATTTGCTGTATGCTCACCATCAGGTGTTGTGTTCAAGGACAGAATGATTTCCTTCAATGATTTTTTTGAATTAGATCCACAGTCTTTTTGAACTCTTTCAAGTAATACGCGTAATCGAATTCTTTTTTCTGGTTCTTTATCAAGTATTGGCACAGTGCCACCAAGGATGAAATACAATCCTTTATAGACACCACTTTTCTCAATTGATTCAAAATCAGAATCACGGGCAACGATCATGAGAGTGCTTGGGTCGCGTGAAGGGTCAGCACAGACACTGCAGATGATTTGTTTGCTAGAATTCACGAATAGGCGATGACATTCTGGACATTCAGAAGTAGCTTTTCTAACTTCTTCAATAAGTTTAATAAATTCAGTTATAGAGGCGGGAGATTTACCAAGCAGATAATAGACAAATCTACGGGCTTGGCGAGGGCCAATTCCAGGGAAATGGGTAAAGAGTTCTTCGAGTCGGTGTAGGGAGTCCATTGTAGTAATCGGTAATCAGTAAACGGTAAACAGAATGTTTAAATACGGTTAGTAAGCGAATTAGTCTTTGTGATAAGACCGTGCAGTAATCGTTGACTTATGTCTATCGTTCCCTCAATCTTACTATATTCTGGTATTGAAATATACCCAATATCCTTCGCAATGATAAATTGATTTCTAAGTTCAGTCATAGAGCCACGTGCTTGATAAAAGAAATGAACCTTATCTTTGAATGTATTTCTACCGAAACCCTCGGCTATATTGGATGTAACTGAAACAGCAGATCTCCTCATTTGATTTGATAGTCCAAACAATTCTTCTTTTGGAAATTTTTTCGTTATTTGATATACATCAAGCACGACTTTATGTGCTTCTTGCCATGTTTTTAAGTCTGTGAATTTCTCTATACGCATCCTCTGTTTACGGTTTACTGTTTACTGATTACATTGCTAATTGAAATCCCCAAAGTCAGCTTTCTCCATAGACATGAAAGTTGTCTTCTTACTATCGAAGTAAAGCTTAGCGATACCGGTTGGACCGTTACGGTGTTTTTCGATGAGGATTTCTGCTTCTTCTTTCTTACCACCATTATCGGCGTCAGCTTCACGGTGGATGAACATAACAACATCAGCATCCTGTTCGATAGAACCAGAGTCGCGGAGGTCAGATAGGCGAGGTTTACCACCACGTTGCTCGACAGCACGAGAGAGCTGTGAAAGAGCGATCACTGGTACCTCTAGTTCGCGAGCTAGATTTTTTAAGGAACGAGAGATCTCGGTGACTTGTTGGACAACGTTGTCGCCAAATTTATTAGCATTTGTTGGCACCATGAGCTGTAAGTAGTCGACAATGATGAGTCCAAGTTTACCTTCGTTCTTCAGACGACGGGCGACGGCGCGCATTTTTAAAATATTATTACCAGGTTGATCATCGATATAGATAGGCGCTTCTGAAAGACGTGAAATAGCCTCACCAATAGCCTTGAAATCTTGATCGACTGAGAGATTGTGACCTGTGCGAATCTTCCAACTATCAACTTGTGACTCAGCAGAGAGCATACGATCTACGAGCTGTTGCGAACTCATTTCTAGAGAGAAGATAGCGACTGGAACTTTGTGGTTTATGGCGGCTTTGCGTGCAATATCTAGAGCAAGAGATGTTTTACCCATACTCGGACGAGCGGCGAGGATGATGAGATCAGACTTCTGGAAACCAGCTAGTTTATTATCAAGTTCAGCAAAACCAGTTGGCACACCACGAAGTTCGTGTGCTGTTTTTGATAGATGTTCGATGCGATCCCATGCACCATCAAGTGTATCCTTGAGTAAGACGAATTTGTTTGAGCCGGTAACGTTTGTCACTGCATAGAGTGCTTTTTCAGCTTTCTCGATGATTTCGTGCAAATCAGTTTCTTCGTCATATCCAAGACCTGTGATCTCTTCAGCAGCCTTTAGAAGTTCACGCATTATATGTTTATTGCCGACGAGTTCTGCGTAGTGGTGAGCGTTGGTCGAAGATGGGACTGAGTTTATGAGCTCAGAGAGATATGCCATGCCACCGACGTTTTCAAGTAGATTTTTTTCTTTGAGTCGTGAAGAGAGTGAAAGAAGGTCGATAGGAGTATTTTTTGTATGAAGTTCTAGAAGTGTATTCCAAACATGTCTATGTTGATTTGAATAAAAAGCACGGTCATTCACAATGTCTAAGATGTCATGCATCACCTCTGGACGAATCATGATTGAACCCAATAATGCCTTTTCTGCCTCGAGAGAGTGAGGTGGGATTTTGAGATCACGAGCTTTGAGATATGGTGAAGTTGTGGCCATAGTTTTTAAATATTTGTAAAGCTATTTTAACATGAGTCTTGGTGGGAAAAAATTTTATTAAAGCAATAAATAGGGGAAATGCTGGGGATAATAAAAATCGCCACCCAGAACTTCTGGATGGCGAGGTGACAGATAGACTTGCAATTAATGACGCATACTGGTCACACCAGATGTGGTCCGGAAGACAGGCTCAGTAGACTTCATATTGGTCGGAGACGGGTTCTTTTTCTTGCTTTGAGCAAGCTGTTCCGCATCAAGTTTTTCGATCATAGGACCCTCACACTGACGAAGATCGAACTCCGTGTGCTTGATAGGCGAGTTAGTTTTCTTTAGCGTGCCCTTGGGTTGGATGATCACGTGGAAACATCCATGGGTGTAGCGGATGAATTCCGTAGCCATACCAGTGAAGCCGCTGGCCTTGTCGGTCACTTGGGTGCCGAGAATCTCGAACGGGATGTCAACGAGCTCGAGGTCTTTTTCGGAAAAGAGAAGTCGTTCTGGACCAACAAAGATCTTGTCAACGGGTTGACCGTCGTCGGGATTTATTCCGCGCGGTTGGAATAGGTATTTCACCGACTTGTCCATCTTGATTATTGCGTGGGTAACTCTCCCCTTGAGCCCTGTCGCTTTTTCTTGACAAGGAGAGGTCAGTTTGATCATTTGGAATTGCATATGTGTTATTTATTTGTTTCTCTGAATTGGACATGTTTATGTCCATTGAATTGCAATGTAATTGCTTTTTTGGAAAACAGAGAAGAATTCAATCCGGAATCATATTTGCATGATATTAAAGATTTGTCAAATCATGCTTAATGTGGCACGTTTTGGTAATCAGACAATGACATAATCAATTGGCCTAAATCTGCTATATTCAGGTTGCTTTTTGGTCAAAAATGTGATATCTTGCACCAACTTATGACTGCCTCTCACACCCAAAATTCAGGTAATAACTCAGTAAAACATTCACATGGCAATGCTGACAAAGCTACTCGCCGAAACAATCCTGTTCACGGTGAGGATCGTCTCATTGTCAAAGGTGCGCGTACTCACAATTTGAAGAATATTACTGTTGAGATGCCACGTAATACCATGATAGCCATCACGGGCCTGTCTGGTTCAGGAAAATCATCACTTGCTTTTGATACTATCTTTGCTGAGGGTCAGCGTCGTTACGTTGAATCTCTCTCTGCTTACGCCCGTCAATTTCTCCACAAAATGCAGAAGCCAGATGTTGATGAGATCATCGGTCTTTCTCCAGCGATCTCTATCGATCAGAAATCTCGCTCAAATAATCCACGTTCAACTGTGGCGACGATCACCGAGATCTATGACTATATGCGTATTCTCTTTGCACGTGTTGGTAAGCCGTATTGTCTTACTTGCGGTCGTCTGATTCACCGTATTTCCAAAGAAGAAATCCTCCAGACAATTCTTAAAACTATCACTGAAAAATCTACTCGAGATAAAAAAATCTTTGGTGTAGAAGTTAGTGCTGCGAAAGTCAGTATTTATGCACCAGTCGTGGTTGGACGTAAAGGTGAATATTATCAATTACTTTACGATTTGCTTGGTAAAGGTTATGAACGTGTCCGTATTGACGGTGTGCCTCATAAACTCCGCGATCAGATCATTCTCGAGAAAAATAAGAAGCACGATATCGATGTTTTGGTTGACGAGATATTTCTGAGTGAATTTCAGACAAAGAAAGTAAAGAATAAGGATGATAATAAAGGTGATGATGATTCAAAAAACACCTCACAGGCTGACAATGCTCGTGAGCGCTTATCTGAAGCACTCGAACGCGCTATCCAGGAGGCTGATGGTTTGATCAAGATTGCATATCCAGGTCAATCTGATCAGACGGGAGCTAGTGACGTCCTTATGTCAGTAAAGTTTATGTGTCCATATGATGGTTTTTCGTATCCTGAAATAGAGCCAAGACTTTTTTCATTCAACTCGCCATATGGAGCATGTTCAGCCTGTAATGGTTTGGGTACAGAAACCATTTTCTCAGATGATCCATGTAAGGTCTGTGAAGGTGCACGTCTACGTCCTGAAGCTTTGCATGTAAAAATTGGCGAGCAAAATATCGTTGATGTTGTAAATATGTCTATTGAAAAAGCTGTGACATATTTTGAAAATATTAAGCTAACTGATTCTGAAAAAGAAATCGCTAAGGTTGTCTTGAAGGAGATTGACGCTCGTCTCTCATTTATGATCAATGTCGGTATCGAATACTTAACTCTCAACCGCCGTGCACATACTCTCTCTGGTGGCGAAGCTCAGCGTATTCGTCTAGCATCTCAGCTCGGTTCTGGCCTCGTCGGTGCTCTCTACGTTCTCGACGAGCCAACTATCGGTTTGCATCAGCGGGACAATGATAAATTGATCAAGACTCTGCTACACCTACGCGATATTGGTAATACGATCATCGTCGTTGAACATGATGAAGATACTATGTACGCTTCTGATTATATCGTTGATATTGGCCCAGGTGCTGGTGTTCATGGTGGTAAGGTGGTGGTTGCTGGTTATCTCGACGAACTTCTGACCGCCAAGACTCTTCCAAAAGGTGGTGGAAAGGAGTCATTAACACTTGCATATCTCCGTGGTGAAGAAAAAATATCTGTTCCTACAAAACGCCGTGAACCAAAAGGTAAGATCATCATTAGAAATGGTCATGCTTTCAATATTAAAGATATGAACGTGGATTTACCACTTGGAGTTATGAATGTTATAACCGGTGTCTCTGGTTCAGGAAAGTCTTCTTTCATGTATGAAATCTTGCATAAAAACCTTGCGCGTCGTCTTGAAGCACGCGTACGTAGTAATGAAGTTGTGAATGCAAAAGAATTTAAAGGTTCTGAATACCTCGGACGTGTTATCCTCATAGATCAGTCACCGATAGGTCGTACACCTCGTTCAAACCCTGCGACTTATACAGGTGCATGGACTCACATCCGTGACCTATTTGCGGCGGAAGCAGAGTCTCGTGCGCGTGGTTGGACCGCTAGTCGTTTTTCTTTCAATCGTCCAGGCGGACGTTGTGAAGCTTGTGAAGGTAATGGCGAGATAGCTGTGGAGATGCACTTCTTGCCAACTGTTTATGTGACATGTGAGATCTGTGGTGGTAAACGTTTTACCAAAGAGACTTTGGAGATAAAATTCCGTAAGAAAAATATCCATGAAGTTTTAGAGCTCACTATTGAAGAAGCGCTTGAATTCTTCAAAGATATTCCCGCTGTTGAAGACCGCTTAAGTACTCTCATGGAAGTTGGTCTTGGTTATGTGAAGCTAGGTCAATCAGCCACAACTCTCTCTGGGGGTGAAGCGCAGCGCGTGAAGATTTCATCTGAGCTCTATCGTGCTCATATGCAAAAGACTATTTATCTACTCGATGAACCTACCGTCGGTTTACATTATGAAGACGTGAAGAAGTTGATTGATATTTTGCAGCGACTGGTTGATAAAGGAAATACAGTTGTTGTCATTGAGCACAACCTCGATCTTATTAAAAACGCTGACTATATCATCGATATTGGTCCAGAGGGTGGAGAACGTGGTGGAAATATCGTTGCAAAGGGAACTCCAGAGGATGTTGCTAAGAGTGAGAAATCTTATACTGGCAAGTATTTAAAAAAGGTTTTGAGGAAGTAATCAGTAATAAGTGAACAGTAATCAGTAAACAGAAGATGTGAAAAATAAAAAAGCTGACAGTTGAGTGCCAGCTTGATGAGTTGATGTGTCGTGATTATTCGATGTTTGGTTCAGGTCGGTATCTCAGCACGAATAGTGTCAAGCTACCAAGATTTCTTAGAAACAGTATAAAATAATGTTTAATTTTTTTCATAAGCTTGATTACCTCCGTTTAATACACTACTCTTACTACCATGCTTCGTCAACAGTTAAAAAAGCTCAATATACCCGAAAATCCTGGAGTTTATATATTCAGAGATTATCAAAAAAGACCTCTATATATAGGTCGTGCAACTTCGCTCAAGGATAGGGTGAAGAGCTATTTTTCTGTGGATATCATCGAGACTCGTGGACCACGTATCGTCGATATGGTTACAAAAGCTAAGTCTTTGACTTGGCAGGAAACTGACTCAGTCTTGGAGGCAATCATCCTTGAAAGTGCTTTGATTAAAAGATATCAACCTCAATACAACGTCGATGAACGTGATGATAAAAGTTCTTACTATGTTGTCATAACAGATGAAACATGGCCAAGAGTTTTTTTGACTCGTGTCCGTGATTTTGATTCTAAAAGAGTTGGAAATGAAAAGGACGGTTATATTTTCGATGATGGAAAAAAGTCATACAAAATAAAGAAAATTTTTGGACCATATGTACATTCTGGACTCATAAAAGAAGCATTGAAGATAGTTCGTAAGATGTTTCCATTTAAAGATATAAAATCATTTGATGCACGTCATAACTCTTTTTATGAAGCTCTTGGCCGTTCACCAAAAGGTGAAGATGAAAATGCTAGACGTAGATATGCTCGTACTATTTCAAATTTGATTATGTTTTTTGAGGGCAAGAAAAAGCTTTTGCAGACCAAGCTTCAACGCGAAATGAATGATTATGCCAAGAAAATGGAGTTTGAAGAGGCTCAAAAGGTAAAAAGATTGCTTTATGCACTGGATCATGTGAATGATATGGCTCTGATTAAATCAGAAAATCAAAATCCTAATTTCCAAAAAGACTCTAAATCAGAAATGAGGTCAAATAATTTCAGGATGGAGGCCTACGATATCGCGCATCTGTCTGGTACAAATGTTGTCGGAGCTTTTACTGTTATGATTAATGGGGAATACATACCTGCAGAATATCGTAAATTTAATATTTCAAAGCAACAAAACAATGACGTCGCTGGTTTGGTTGAAATTTTGAACCGACGTTTGAATCATACGGAATGGACCTATCCAGACTTGATAGTCGTTGATGGTGGAGAAGGTCAGTTGAATGCAGTAGAAAATGTTTTGAAGGCACGCAGGATAAATATTCCAGTTGTGGCTGTAACGAAGGATGAAAGACATAAAGCTTCAGAATTGATCGGTAATAGTGAATTGGCTCATAAGTATAGAGAGCAGATTATTAAAATAAATGCTGAGTCTCATCGATACGTTATTAAATTCCATCGTTCTAGACGTAGTAAAAATCTGTTATAATCAGAGTATGACAACTCGCATCAGGGTCGGTGTCCTACGTGGGGGACCAAGTAGTGAATACGAGGTTTCTTTGCAAACCGGTGGAAATGTTTTAAATGTCCTCCGAGAAAAATTTTCTGATACATATCAAGCTCACGATATTTTGATTGATAAAAAAGGCGAATGGCATATAGATGGTCTGCCAGTTGAGCATACTAGTCTATTACCAAAGATAGATGTTGTATTTAATGCTTTGCATGGTTCATATGGAGAGGATGGCACAGTTCAAAATATCTTGGAAGCTCACGGAGTTTCATTTACTGGTTCAGAGGCACTGTCTTCGGCTGTTGGTATGAATAAGTCATTATCGAGAGGTATATTTGAAAAGAGTGGCATCAAAGTTCCAATCGGTAAAGAAATATTATCCTTAGATATTAAAACTGGTGGTGAAGAGGTAGCTAGAGAATTGTTTAGATCATTTTCTATACCAGCTGTTGTTAAACCAGTTTCAGCGGGTTCATCAGTTGGTGTTTCGATCGTTCGCACACAAGAAGAATTGCTAAAGGCGTTACGAGAAGCCGCTAAACATGGACCATCTGTTCTGATTGAAGAATATATTTCTGGTACAGAAGTAACTGTTGGTGTCATTGAGGGTTTTCGTGGTGAAGAATTGTACGCCTTGCCAGTAGTTGAGATAAGACCACATTCACATTTCTTTGATTATAAAGCTAAATACGAAGGTATGTCAGAAGAGATCGTTCCAGCGCGTCTGCCTTTTAAATTGAAAGAAGAATTGTATTCACTGGCAAAGAGAGCGCACCAGGCTCTAGGTTTGAGGCATTATTCTAGGTCTGATTTCATAATTCATCCACGCCGCGGTATATACATTTTGGAGACAAATACTTTACCAGGTTTGACGAACGAATCTCTCGTCCCAAAAGCTCTACGTGCTGTTGGCAGTGACACTCATGAGTTGGTTGACCACCTGATCAAGATAGCCTTATAATAATTTTGTAAATTTCAGTAGATATGTTAGAGTGTAGCTCGTCTGTATAGTGGATTGGTGTTGTTCGTCAAATCATATATGGGCCCGTAGCTGTTTTGGTAGAAATCAGCAGCGGGTCGTAGTAGATGGGCCCGTAGCTCAGTTGGTAGAGCAGTGCTTTTGCAAAGCAAAGGTCGGAGGTTCAAATCCTCTCGGGTCCACACTAGAAGAGTTAGTAGTTACAAAATCCTCAAATAGCCCACTGTAGCTTTGTATTTTACTGGTTTGATAACCTTCTTTTTTATCGTACGGCAATTTAGACTCATAAATAAAGAAAAATAACTCATGTTGTTCTTGAAGTGTCAGTTTATGCCAGTAAGAATAAGGACTTTTGAGTAATCCCACAGCTTTATCCAGAGCAGTTCGATAAGGGATATTATAGTCAATATCTAATAGGCTCTGATCATCAATGTTCTCTAGTTCTTGCATAGTCTTTTCTATTTGCATTTCGTAAGCATTTCGTAAAGAAGCAGATTTAGCTTCAAAAGCCATATTTGTAAGTTGTTGCATTTTATCAGACAAGTCGTTTCTTTTTCTTATTGTCATAGACTCATTTTCCTTTAAAGATTGAACCTCCTGTTTCCAAACCCTGTCAAAGATAAGTTCAATGACTTTTGTAACATCTATTTTAAGGTTTGTGTTCTTTAACAATTCATCAAATCTATCTTCAATATCTTTTCTACGTATTGATTTTTTGAATTGACTACATTTTATATTTTGACAGTGATAATAAGGGTACTTTGCTTTTTTATACCATCCAGCTGTTAGGTGTCCGTTACATTCTCCACATATAACGAGACCTCTCAACTTGAAATCCTTAGAATTATCTTTACGTATAGATTTATATATACCGTTATTTTTCAGACGCTTTTGGATAAGTTCAAAAGTCTCAATAGAAATAATTGCTTCGTGTCTACCTTTTCTCCTTGTAACCTCCCATCCTGGTCTTAAGTACTCTACGTAGCCAGCATAAAAGGGATCAATCAAAATTTCCGTAAGATCATCGATACATTTTTCTGGTCTTTTTTCTTTCCAAAAACCCTTGTCTATAAGGAATTTACAGACATCGATTTTACGTAACAGTTTTCCAGTTGCAAAATCTTCTAATGCTGGTTTCAATATCTCTAATCCTTTTTTTGTTGGGATTGATAACGTGCCGTGAATTTTGTCTTTGGTTTGTTTATAACCTCTTTTACTGACAAATGCCCAATAACCAAGTTCTAGGCGAGCTTTTTGTTTTTGTACAACTTGTCGTCTACCTTGTTTTCTTTCAAGTTCATTTTGTGCAGCAAGAATTGTCTCTACGAATTGTCCTTCTGCGGAGTTGTCAAATTCATAGTTTAAACACTTAAGAATAACTCCTCGCTTTTGGAATGCTATTTTTAACTCCAAATGAAATTTAACGTCACGTGCAAAACGTTTCAGATCATCAAATATAACCACATACTTTTTATGTGGATGTTCATCTATGTAAGCAAGTAGCCCCCTCATCGATGGTCTTTTCATAAAATCACCACCGCCTGTATAGCTATCAGAAAATGTTTTTATGTGAGGTACGTTTAAGGCTTTTAGTTCTTTGATACAACGACCCTCCTGACTTATAAGACCTGATCCTTCAGTTTCTTGCTTCTTACTTGATACACGAGTATACGCAAGACCTTCTCGTCCCTCATAGGGATTAATTAGTTTTTGGTTTATTATAAATTGTTTTGACATAATCTTTTAATTCAATTTTTATAATATTTCTGCAAAATGCTTCCAAGTATTCTAAGCGTTTTTTTATCTGTTCCGCTGAACTCACGTTGTCGTTGAGTATCTTGCGGTATTCTTCTATAGTTAACATTTGTCATAGTTTTTGTGATATTTGCCCAGACTCTCATCTGATACATTTATCGGCATTTAAAAGCCCCAGCCTCTCGGCTGATAGCTAATTATTTTTTGAATGACCGAACACTTTTAACTGTTGCTGATTGTTTTACACCATCGACAATTTTGACACTTACTTCTGAAAATCCGCCATTATCTCTGATGTTTTTGTTTATTTTCTCTAATGGCGGATTTGTAGGATATGTCTCAGTAATTTCAAGATTATCGATTCCACCATTCCTTGGTTTGATCCTGATCTCTTTCGTGATTGATTCATTTTGAAATAGTTCTTCAATCATCTTTAATTTATCTCCAGTAAATCCAGTCAATTTACTAAAATCTATATTTGATTTTGATGATCTTATAATATCCAGCATTTCTTGTTCATCCTTATCAGGGGGCATAATTAATCTACTAAGGGTTACTTCATGTCCCATCTCTTTCAGTATTGATTTAAGAGAAATAAGAAGCATGTTTGTTTGTTCATACCAAAATCTTGCTTTATCGATGTCTTCGGTTGAGCCAATGTCTGCTTTACCGTTATCAAGTACTAATACATATTGATCATCTGAAGACATCCATGCTTTATAGATATGGTATTCAATGAGGGGATAAGAATCTGTGTCTTTATCCCATTTAAGTATTGACTCTTTAACACTAAGTATCTTTTGTAGCGGAAATCCAAATTTTCTCAAAGCCTTAGCAACAGACAACCAAGTTAACTCAACTATTGAGAACTCTTTCCAGCCATTATCATCTATCCCATCTGGTAGTATTTTTGTATCATGCCAATTATCAATAATCCTGTACGTTATTCCTATTTCTTTAGCACTGTATTTCCGTTCATTCATTAGTGTTCTGAATTCATTCAAGCCAGGATCACTAAGGTATTTAGAATATGAATCGTTATCTCTTGCGATTTGAAATTCCTTTGTTAGTTTAGTTTTCTTACTCATAAATAAATTATACATGTATGTTCAATTTAATCAAGTATAATTCACCGTTTGATATTCGAGCTTTATATTCAAGCCAGCTTGTTGTATGATTTGAGGACAACTTAATACCGTCGTGACCTAACCCTTATGAGATCTGCGTAAGATATGGTCGAAAATCGTTCTACACAAAAACCCCGTCATTAGGGCGTGTAGAACGTTATATTGGGAAACTGATATAAAGCCGCAAGGCTTCCTAGTGGCGGGATTTGTGTACCCCACTAGGGCATTATCAGCATAAGTATGCCCTTATGAAAAAACACCTTTTAATATTCTCTCTTTTAATAATATTCCCATCAGTGACTTTTGCTTCTTGGTGGAATCCAACATCATGGGGTATATTCTCTTTCTTCTTTCATCATAATCAACAATTCGAAGTAGTTTCTACAACTACTAATAATGAAATCTTAAACACCTCAACAAGTACCTCTGAAGATGTATCAAGTAATAATATCTCCATTCCTACAACTAGTACGAAATCATCTCTGACAAAAAATAATGATATTGTTAAAAATACACACACTTCCTCATCTAAAGAGACGATACTACCTATAGTTAATTCAACAACCACATCATTAATACCTACAAAAAATAATTCTCAATCGCAGATAAGTAATAATGCGAATACACCAATAAATTACACCAAGATAGATATGGATTCATACAACGATGATCCAATGAACTACATTGGGCAGAATATATATGTGACAGGAGTTTTTTCAACGTTTATTGGAAGAAATGGTGGATCAGATAGTAATAATTTTGTAATTATTAAAAATCCTTCTTTAGGTTCAAATTCTGAAGTCGCTATTGAGATTGATGATGATACAGCATATACGTCTGTGGTTAATGAGTTACAACATCCTTCGGAGACAGCTGTATATAATTTCTTAAGAGCAGACGGAGTTGCTGTTGGCACTCAGTCTTTTGTTCAGACAAATGGTCTTGGTATTCAGACATCAGTCTCTATTCCAGTCATTAAATCAAATACCATAAGTCAGTGTAGCAACTCTTCTGGTATCGGATGTATATTTATCACAAGTGTTCCAGCCTTAACGCCCGTAACGAGTCCAACAGTTTCAACACCAACATCTGAAGATAATAAATATTCTTTAGTATCTTTCAGTTCATACTCAGCCAATTCCATAAGTTACTCTGGAGATAAAATTTCTCTTGTTGGTATGTTTGATTTGGTTATTCCTAGGACAGATGATCTAAATAGTTCTAATTTTATAATTATTACTGACCCATATAATCTAGCTAAACCTCAGATAGCAATTGAGCTTGATGATAATGCCCAGTACTCTAATCTAATCAATGCTGTGAGACATAAATCAGACCCAATACTATCTTTCCTTGGAGTGAATGGATTTGCTGCTAAAACTGAATCATTTACAGAAACAAATGGACTTGGTCTTCAGCAAGTTTTGAATATTCCAGTGATTAGAGCAATAAATGTCGAGCAATGTCATCAAGGAACAATGTCGACTACTGTTTTAACAGGTTCAAGCATTGAAGATAATTTCAAATGTTCAAATTGGGTATTGGAGTATACAGATAGTTCAATTGATATTAATCAACAAGGATCAGCTCTGATAACAGCGCCACAACAACCTGTTATTACACAAAATCCTGTAAATCCTAATGTGACACAGTTTACTCAGACATACACCACCTCTACAGCAACGTCTACTGATGCCACTGCATCATTTACAGTTACAACAACTCCAGTCACACCACCAGCTCCAACTACTCAAGCACAGACAGATTCAGCGACGACACAGTAGTAAATTCAAAAAGATTAAATTAAATAATTTCTAGGCTCTTGATTTGATATAGTTATCTCATATTTCATTGTCTTGTATTCATCCATGTCGATGAGATCATCTAGTATGCGTATGTCTTCTGAAGTATATTGCCCAGGCTTTCGGTTGCAAGCATATAAGAGCATGCGCATATCTTTTCGCAGATAATAGGCTCTACTAATCAATTTCCAATCTTTAGAATCAGACTGATATAGCTTTACTGATAAATGATCTGGTATGCATTCAAGCCTCTCTAGTAGCTTTTTTGCGTTTTTACATATCTCAATAAATACAGCGTGTTCTGTTACGTATTCATTTTTAATATAATCACCTGAGTTCATCCATGCCGTTTTGGCTTCTAAGTATTTTTTATAGACGTATTTTTCTTGTGACCTTCGTCTTTCATATGATCGTTGTTTTTCTCGTGAGGACCAAGCAAAGGAAACCAAGTCTTGCCGTGAAAGTTCTCTAATTTTTTCTCGTTCCTGATAGCCATACTCCATAAGGTTCAGGTATTTTTTACGAGCGGTTAGGAATACTCCTTTGAGATTTTCTGATTGCATTTATATATTATAGGCATAGTTATCCCACAGAATTCAAAAGTTACTGCACAAACGTGCAGTAACTATCTATGCAAATAAACTAAACTGCGGCCTATAATATAGCTTTTATACCCATTTCTTTGCCACCTAATTGCCCCTTGGTAAGCTTTTGTTGGAGGATTCGATACTTTGCCAATCCAGAACAATTTTAAACTAAATAGCCCAGTATTCTTTAAATGCCTCAATTTAAGTGCAAAATTCCTTAAAATTTTCCAAATAGTCCTTATTTTAAGGCAAAATTCATTTTTACTTTTGGCACTTACTAAATGGAAAAAGTCTCTAGATTTAACACATTAATATCGTTATTATTCCAACCCAGCTTTTCCCATCTACGTTGTATAAGTTCCTCAAGTATTCTTTGCTCAATTTGATGAACTCTGACATTGCTGATACTGAATGTGTTTCCAGTCTCCATTTGGGTGTGTCTTTTACCATCCTTTAGTCCAATACGGTATTCAAAAATATCGCAATACCTGGAGTTTAGCAGTCTCTGCACAAATAATTTGTTATCTAAGTATTTTTGGATCCAATCTTTTGACCACCAATGTCTGTAATTTCTATGAAACATGTTATTAGTAATATTAGGCTTATAACCTAATTATACTATGAGATTCTGGTTCACCTTTGTTTTAATGGGTTATTAGAATATAATCCACACATGGCGATTTGTAAGTTATGTCTGAAAGATAAAAAACTGATTGATGCACATATAATTCCTAGGGGATTTTATGATTTTTTATATCCAGATGAAGTGGATTATCCAGGGTCTTCCAAGAAATCCCTGATGATTCTTCGTTCTGTAGGTAAGGCCACAAATAGCCAGATTGGAGAGTATGATCAAAATATTTTGTGCGCGGAATGTGATAATGGTATAGGTAAGTATGATGATTATGCACAGATAATTTTTCTCAGAACTGATCCTGTTGTTTTTCATGAATCTGCAAGTAAGATAGAAAATATTGACTACAAGAGACTTAAACTATTTTTCATTTCTTTGTTGTGGCGGGCTTCAATCTCATCTAGGGATTTCTTCAAGCTAGTAGATACAGGTCCGTTTGAGGATGAGTTGAGGGATATGATTATTAAGGAAGAGGTTGGTAGTGTAAATGATTTCTCATTAATTTTTACAAGATTTAGGGATGATAATCCTAAACTTAAGGAAGTTATAAATCGCAATATGACTGTTCCGTTACCACACAAATTTGTGGATGGGGTTAATTGTTATATTTTCTATTTTCCTAATAGGTATAAAGTTTTCATTAAAGTAGACAAAAGGCCTCTCCCAGAAGGTTTGCTAAAGATTAGCTTGCAACCTAATGGCCCATTAAATATCTTAGATGCTGGATCATTTGAGAATTCTCCCGAATTTAAGAAAATGGTAGAGGTTGCAAATAAAGATTACTCTAAATCGATAAATAAGGGGAAATAATCACGCCCACTACTTGTCAAAGACCTCTATATGTACTCCGCAATCACAATCATTTTTAGCAACAAAAACTAGGCTGCCATCTAGAAGTTTTCCTATCTGTTTTATCGTTACTTTGTCTACATCTTGAGGATCAATTACTGATTCGCCATGGAGGTCATTTTTATTTACGTATCCTAAAGTTTTTACCAAGTAATCTTGATTGGGACCAACTATAAATGGTCGTGCCGGCTCACCCTTCTGACCAATTGTAAAAATTTTATTATTCATATATGAATTATACAAGTATAGTATACAATTCTTAGAATTGTCTTCTTTACCACATTACTTATTTTATGTAAGCTTGGGTTATGACTTTAATAATGGGTTTAAATCTTACGGATAGAATCATTCTTGCTGGAGATACAAAAGTAACTAATACTAAAACTAAAGAAACCTTAGGTTATTGCATGAAAGTTATTCAATTTGCAGATAGAGATGAAAAAAATTTTGTGAGTTGTGCTTTTGCTGGAAATAAGCATTTTATAATGTATCTTGCCGAAGAACTTAGAAAGGCGATATTTTCTGGAGAATTAGACACGGACATAAATTGGCTCGTGGCAAACATTGATCAATTTTTCAAAAAGGTCGTTCCTTTGTATCAAGGAAAGGATGTTACAAAAGAGACTTTTATGATCTTTGGTGGGGTATCTAAAGACCCAAGCATATTGAAAGCTTTTGATGGCGATATTTTTTCAAAGGTATTCGGATCTGGTGGCGGTAGAATTGATGATGAAAATCTTATATTTGCCATGCAGACTGGTTTTAGAGCTCTACCTTGTAGAGAGCAAAAGATATTTTCTTACAGCATATCTTCTCCAAAGAATATTTTTGGCATAGATAAAGTTGGTGGCGTTTACTCATTTATATTTGGTGGCTCTACCAGCATAAGTACAGATATACAGGACCAAGTCAGACGAATCTTTGTTGACAAGAGAAAGAAGGAAGATGAGGCGAGAGACGTAATTAATTTACTGAGAAGTAAATACTCAAATACAATTGGTGGTGCTGTGACAATTGGTTTTATTGATGCTAAGGGAGTACTTATTTTTGTTGGGTATGATGTCGATAAAAAGGGTAATACATCTGAGGCAAATTGGTCCACTCTCTATGAGAAAGGAAAGATTATAGGATTGAGCCCAGAAGGTAAAAAGGTCGATCTTGTTGCAGGTTTTTATGATCCTATGCCAGCAAATTTATCTCTAGATATAGAAATATAAAATGATTAATGATTCAAAAGAGAGACTCGGTAAGTTCATTTCAAAACTCTTTGGTCTAGATTTAGACCCAATTGAACTTGAAGAAATCTGGATAATGGCACAAGAGCGAAAACTTACGGCTATTGGTGAAAATCCGAGTATTGTAGCAAGTCCTAATATGATTGAGGCCTTTGTTAAATCAGCGTTAAAACGTACAGGCCTTACTATTGAAGATAAAAGATTTAAGAAGATTCGTGAGGAAATAATACCTGCAATTGATTTTGTTTTATTTTTAAAGTTAATTGGTAATGGAGAACATTTCATTCTCTCTAGTGATGCTCCTGACATAATTTTAGTAAAGTTAGATCAGCACCAAAGAGATAATCCTAAAGAAGTTAGAAAAATACCGGCTACTCCATTGGAGATTACTTTTATCAAAGAACACAGTCTTAAAGGTATTACTGGCCTTAATGATACGGAAAGAGTTGCGAAAGCAATCGCATCTCAGAAATTTAATAAATCATATGATCCACATACATCACTTCTTGTGGTATTAGACGTGAATCTTGGTAAGATTGTATTAAATAATTTAAGTTCACTACTTTCTGTCCAAAAACATAATTTCCATAGTATATGGATATATATGATGTTAGTTGAGAATAAATCAGTTATTGCACAGCTGTTTCCGACTTTTCGTTCTAGGGAATTTGATATTGAAACAGACTTGCGCCCTTTGAGTTATTAATTTTTTAGTATTCTTCTGCACGTTTGTGCAGTAAAAAATCTCTCCCCCAGACCCCCTCTCTACACAGAAGAACTAAACACACCACACACAGACATTTATGGTGTCCGTGTGTGGTTTAGTTCTCACTGTGTGACCCTACTGTAACTAAATTATATTGATTATTAATGATTTCCTGTAGAATTGGCCTGGCTTGGTAGTATTGCCAGAATCGGGAAAGGTAGTCTTTTAGGCGGTTCAATGTATTATCCTTTATGTCCACAGAATTATATTTCAAGCCAAGCAGGGGTTCTAACCTTTTTTTTCTGTGCGGTGCTTGACAAATATAGAAATGCATACTATTATTTAGCTAGCAGTTTTTGAGGTATTCCTGCCTTTAACCACAGGACAAAGGTGAAACGCCTTTTTTGAAAAATTATGAAAATGAATAGAACGATCTATAACTTGGGTGTCACGGCACTTATTGGATTTCCAATTCTGCCGACTGTCACTGAAACCTTGAAGAAGGAATCCGTCTGCCAATTCTGTGATGGGCGTCTTCGTAAAGGCACTACAGTTTGCATGGTTAAGTCTTCCAATCCTCGTTTCAATCCCCATAACTGCCGTTTTTTCTACTATGTCTTCTGTGATGACGTCTGTTACAAAGGTTTTGTTGGATTGATTGATCAGAAAGCGGCGGAATTAGCTGAAGAAACTCCTGCAAATAAGAGATTACGCGATTAGCTTCTAGTCGCTACAAGGCCCTGTGGACATTATACTGCGGGGCCTTTTTAATTATCTAATTTTAATAAACTATTTTTTTACCGCGTATATATAGAAATCAATTTATTTCTTTAAATTAACATCATTAATTTCGTTAACTTTTATAAGGGGATGCGGTTAAGTAAAAAGTTCTAATGTCATTCATTAACCTCCCATAAAGTACAATTAGATAAAATTTGGTATAATTTTGATATGTCAGCCGATAAAATGCAAAAGAGATCATACTCAATCGAACCATATGATCCATCTTGGCCCACAAAATTTAATGAAATTAAACAAATACTTGCAAAAGTCTTTGGATCAAAAGCTCTGTCAATCGAACATATTGGCAGTACTTCAATTCCAGGAATGAGTGCGAAACCTGTTATAGATGTTTTAGTTACCGTTGATAAAATTGAACCGTTTACTAGTGAAAAGCAAGAGATGGTTAAATTGGGGTATGAGAGTGCAGATAACTATATTGCACCAGAAACAATAATTTTCTTTAAAGCAGTTGATGGAGATAGAAAGACCGAAAATATTCACGTATGTGTCAAAGATTCACATAAAGCTGTTCAGTTTATTACTACAAGAGATTATCTACGTACACATTCTGAAAGGGCAAAAGCATACTCTGATTTGAAAATTATTTTGAACAAAAAGTTTCCAGATGATTATCCAGCATATAGGAAAGCCAAGAATGGTTTTGTTGAAGAAACGGAAGTTTTGACTCAAGAATGGATTAAGTCCACGTAAGAGGTTCTAATGTCATTCATTAACCTCCACTAATGTACATTGGTATACATTTGTATACAGTTTTCTATATTCAATCTCTAACATAGCTAGATTTTAAGCCAGGTAGGGATTCTGATCTCGTTTTTTCTGTGCTTGACAGATAGGCATACAGTATGTTACTGTAGTAACAGTTTCAAAAATATAGGTGTGTCACTACACCTCAATAGCTCAACAGAGCACTAAGTGACTTGTTCGATGAAAAGGAGTGTTTATGGATAAAGACAAAACAATTAATCAAGCTGTAAAAAATGCGCAAAAAAAAGCGCGCCAACAAGGTCTAAAGGTTGGAGGTGTCGTAGCTCATCCTAGTGACCCTCTCGCGTATAGCTTACTTAAGGTGAGGGGTAATATTGCAACTGTCAATATTCCAGCCTCAAAGAGCCCAACAAAAAAGGAAGTCAGAAAGAGATTTCCATTAAATGAATTATTTAATCCTAATGTTGCATCACGTGAAGCAGATCGTTTATTTTTTAGTTGAAATCACGGGAGCTCATTATTGGAAGACCCTTGCACATTCTATGGTGAGGGTCTTTTTTTACTTAAAATTAACATCATTAACATCGGTAACATCTATAAGGAGTACGCTGTTAAGTAACAGGTTCTAATGTCATTCATTAACCTCCACAATGTACTGTATTTTCTATGTTATAATATAATCACATTTCATTATTTATTAAATCAATTAATTTATATGACTGAAAAACTAATCTCAGTGGAAACCCATGATAATGCTGTACCTTCGCCAGAAGATGCGCTTGCGCACCTCGAAGGGGCTTTGTCTAAGAGTAAAAAACAAGTGGCAGAAAAGAACCAAAATGCCACTCAAGAACTGGAAGCTTTGGTAAAAGAAGTGGCAGACATGGCCGAAGGTAATGAACGTCTCAATCAGGCCTATTTGGAACCAATCGAAAAAGCTAAACGTGATCATAAGTCTCCTCCTCTTACAACCAAGCATGGTGAAAAAAGCGAGTCTATAAAGAATTTGATACACAAGGCAAGGCTTATGATTTAAGTATGTATAAGATAAGGGTTAAGAAAGTCGAAGAAAGAATATAACAGATTAAAAAAGATACAAAACTTGATGATCCTGAAAATAAAGAGGTGGCTGAAGCGGTTTTAAGAAGTGAAGAAGCGCTCGCAAGCTTGAATGAAGAAATGGAAAGAAAAAATCGTGAATATAACGAAGCATCAGTTAGTCAAGATGAACAGATAAGACAGATAGATGAAAGATGGGAAAAGAATGATGCCGAACAACAGGAAGCGGCAAAAAATCCTGATGATTTTGCTGCACGAACAGTTTTGGAGTCAAAGAAGATTCAAGGTATTGAGCCAAATATTTCACCAGAAGAATTGTCAAAGTTAACTAAAGCTGAAAGGAGTACCAGAATGGTGCGGGCGGTTGAAAAATATGAAGAGGATATGGAAAAGTTGGAAATGGATTGGATAGACAAGACTACATAAGAACTTCAGCAAAAGAGAGTGCGGTTAAAAGATGAAATCTTAAAGGTCATTGATTTTATTGAAGGAAAAACCCCAGAGGGTAAAAAGTTTTTTGAAGAGTTTACTAAAAAGAGAGAAGGGGTGACAAGTTTAAATCGAAAAACTTTTTGGTTTAATAGAGAAGAACGAGAAAAGAAAAATATTGAAGACATACACGCGATTAATCAAGAATTAAATAATGACGCCAGTCTTCTTTACAGAAAAGTCGATGATATAGTCGATGAAAGAAGTAAAATTTATACGAAGATCGTTTATGGGGAAGAGCAGAGTATTCCATATTCTCCAGTAGATAAAGAAAATTCAGGGAAGATGAAAAAGGTTAAATTTGGAAGTAGATATCCTGATTCCCGTATTTATTATTCTGATAAGAAGCGTGAGTCAAAAATTATAAATGCTGTAATGAAATTGGAGAAACTTGCAACTGAATTTCAAAGAGAATTGGATCCACTTACTGAAAAAGCGCGCGATTTGATACGAGAAAAGTTCAAAGTCTAAGAACTACTTCGCCTTCAGTGAAAAACTGAAGATACTGCCTTTACCTTCACCTTGTGAATAAGCCCAGATCTTGCCACCATGGCGATTTATGATCTCTTTTGACATATACAATCCTATGCCCATACCTTCGGAATCAGATAGTTTTGCATTGTTACCGCGGTAGAATTTATTGAAAAGTTTTGGTAATTCATCTTGAGATATACCTATACCAGAATCTTTGACTGAAAATACGATATCTTTACCGGTCTGTATGAGTGATATGTGTATCGTTCCGTTCAGAGGTGTGTAGTGCATAGCATTCTCGGTAAAAGTTTGAATGACGAATTTTATTCTGGATTCATCAAAGTCTGTCACAATATCCGGCTGTATATCTTTTATAACATTGAGTTTCTTGATCGTATATTGCTCTTTGTGACCGTCAGCTATTTCCTCTACGATATTCGATATAGAATTCTTTTTAATATTATATTCGTAACTTTGATTTTCAGCTTCAGAAATATTCATAAGTAGACTGGAAAGTTCTACTAGTTTTTCATCAGCATTTTTTATATAAGTTAATTGAGCCTTATCATCTTCACTCGTCAGTCTTGATGATAGATTTTCTGAGGCCCATTTTATGTGAGTGAGAGGTGTGCGGAATTTATGTGCAACTGATGTTATGAATTCTTGCTTCAATGCCTCAAGCTTCTTATTTTTTTTCCAGATAATAGAAAATATTGATATCAAAAGCACTATTGCCACTGACAGTAGTATCAAAATATAATTGATGATATTCATGTGAAGATTATATCACGATTAATATTTTGGGTGTGAACTTGTGATATTTTGGTTACGAACTTGCGTAGGTCTTCGCTATAGTATAGTATTTTCTGCCTATGGGAGCATTTGCAGAAGTATTCAAGACAATATATGCAGCCTGGAAGGAGATCATCTCTGTTATTTTTGAATTTCTACCAAAAGTACTACATGTCTGCTTTTGGGCACTGACAGGTGTCATCATTTTGCCTTGCGTTTTTATAGCAAATCATTTTTACCCTATGTGGATAAAGTGGGGTGAAGATTTTTAATTAGGTGAATTTTAAATTTAGAATTATAATAGGCGAATGCAACCCATCGCTCTACAGCCGACTATTTTCATTATTTTTGGTATAACGAGTGATCTCGCATCCAAAAAGCTCATACCGGCACTCCTCGGACTCTATTCAAAGAAACAGTTACCAAAACGTTTTTCAGTCATCGGTATTACTCGCAGAACTTTTACACGTGAGGAATTTCGTGAATCCATACGCTCGAGTATGCGTGTACGTCCAGGTCAATTTAAAGAAGAGGATATAAAACATTTCCTCGACCATTTTTCATATGAACAAGGCATGTTCGATGATCCTGTTTTATATACAAATCTAGCAAAATCAATTAAAAAAATTGATGACAGTTGGGGTCAGTGTAGTAACAAGTTGATACATCTATCTGTTCCACCGGCTCTCTATGAAGGTATTCTGAAAAATGTTGCCGACTCATCTTTGAATGTTCCGTGCGCCGATGGTACAGGTTGGACGCGAATCTTGATCGAAAAACCTTTTGGAAATGATACGGATACGGCGAGATCTTTGGACAAGTTGCTAGGTAAACTCTTTGATGAGGAGCAGATATTCCGCATAGATCACTATCTCGCGAAGGAGTCCTTGCAAAATATTTTGGCTTTTCGTTTTGCCAACAGTATGTTCGAACCATTGTGGAATCGTCAATATATAGACAAGGTTCATATAAAGCTTTTTGATAATTCATCAGTTGAACATCGTGGTCAATTTTATGATGGTATTGGCGCACTCAGGTTCGTCGGACAAAATCACGTTTTAGGTATGCTCGCAATAGTCGCCATGGATGAACCAAAATCATTTGACGTTGACGCTATACGTAGTGAACGTGCTAGTGTTTTGAAAAAATTAGTAGCAATATCGCCACGCAGTTTGAGTAAATATGTCACCAAGGGTCAATACGAAGGCTATACAAAAGAGTCTGGTGTTTCTGGAAATTCTGCTACTGAAACGTATTTTCGACTTGAGGCACACATAGGATCATCGCGCTGGAAGGGTGTTCCGTTTTATCTGGAGTCTGGAAAAGCTTTTGCTGATGCACGTACAGAGATCGATATATATTTTAAGAGTCCAGTTTGCAAACCTAGTAACGCGAAGGCTTTCCATGGTGACGAACCAAAATGTATAGAAAAACAAAATGTCCTCACTTTCAGGATTCAGCCCGATGAAGGTATAAAGGTCAGGTTCTTTGTAAAGATTCCTGGAGTTTCTATGGCAACTGAACCTAGAATTTTGAAATTCAAATACGCTGATACTCTGGATCATCCAGACACACTGGGTGATTATGAAAGATTGATCCATGACGCTTTCGTGGGTGATCAGTCGCTTTTCGCTTCGACAGAGGAGATCATGGCTTCATGGAGATTCGTGACACCGATATTGGACAATTGGAAGAATTTACCGTTGAAAAAATATAAAAAAGGCGTTATTGAGGTAGAATGACGTTATGGGTAGAATGATAGTAATAAAATAAATTAAAAATATGAATTACAATAAAAAATCACTTGCGCTCCATAAGAAATTCCGTGGAAAGATCGAGATATCTTCAAAGGTACCACTCAAAACCAAGTTGGATTTGTCACTTGCATATACGCCCGGTGTTGCAGAGGTTTGCCGATTTATACACAAAAATCCAAAAGCAGTAAACGAGTATACACTTCGCGGAAATACGGTTGCGGTCGTTTCAGATGGTTCAGCGGTACTAGGCCTAGGAAATATCGGACCAAAGGCTGCGATGCCTGTTATGGAAGGCAAGGCGCTTTTATTCAAGGAATTCGCTGGTGTTGATGCCTTTCCAATTTGTCTAGACACTCAGGACCCTGAGAAAATCATCGAAACTGTAAAGTTATTAGCCCCAACATTTGGTGGCATAAATCTAGAAGATATTTCAGCTCCAAATTGTTTTTATATCGAAGAAAGACTGAAAAAAGAATTGGATATGCCGATATTCCATGATGATCAACATGGAACAGCGATCGTTGTTTTGGCGGCATTGACTAACGCTCTTTTGCTCGTAAAGAAAAATATTTCCAATGTAAACATAGTTGTGAATGGTGCCGGTGCTGCGGCAACGGCGGTGGCGAAACTACTCATCAAAGCTGGAGTCACATCAGGCAATCTGATCATGTTGGATAGTAAAGGCGCTATCTATGACGGGCGTGAGGATCTAAATAGTGCAAAACAGGAAATGGCAAAGATCACAAATGGCAAAAAAATAAAAGGTGGACTCGAGTTTACTATAAAGGGCGCGGATGTATTCATCGGAGTTTCTGTGGCGAATGTTTTGAAGCCAGAATGGGTAGAGTCAATGTCCGATCAGCCGATAATCTTTGCGATGGCAAATCCAGATCCTGAAATTTCTTTTGAAGCAGTTAAGAGTACAAAGGTTGCTGTATTTGGTACCGGTCGTTCTGACTATCCAAACCAGATCAATAACGTCCTAGCGTTTCCTGGAATATTTCGTGGAGTATTTGATGTTGGAGCAAATAAGATAACTGACGAAATAAAGATTGCTACAGCAAAGGCGATCGCGGGTTTGGTCAGTAAAAAAGAATTGAAAAAAGAATATATTATTCCAAGTCCATTTGATAGAAGAGTTGTTAGTGCTGTAGTTAAAGCAATTAAAAAGTCAGTAGTTAAGCCAATATCTAAAAATAGCTAAGCTGATAATTGAACATATTTGTATTGTCCACATAATATCTAGAAAACTATGCAGAAAAATCCCTTTGACAACGCACTGTCTCAGCTAAATAAAGCCTTTGAAGTAAAAAAATTTTCTCAGGCTTTCATTGATCGAATGTCTAGTCCGAATCGTGAAGTTAGAATATCTATACCAGTAAATATGGATGATGGTTCACTAAAGGTTTTTGAGGGATATCGAGTCGAGTACAATGATTCGCGTGGTCCATACAAAGGCGGAATTCGTTTTCATGTTGATACAGATATTGCCGAGGTCAAAGCTCTGGCGCTCTGGATGTCATTGAAATGTGCCGTCGCAAATATTCCCATGGGTGGTGGCAAAGGTGGAATAACTGTTGATCCAAAAAAACTTTCTGTAAGTGAACTGGAAAAATTATCTCGAGGCTGGGCCAGAGGCATGGTTGATATTCTGGGACCATACAAGGACGTACCAGCTCCAGATGTAAATACAACTTCACAGATCATGGGCTGGATGAATGATGAGTACATGAAGTTGACTGGCGATAAAACTCGAGCCACTTTCACCGGGAAAGCAATTGAAAATGGAGGATCTGAAGGGCGATCGGTAGCTACTGGCTTGGGAGGATACTATGTCTTTGAGGCCATGAAGTCAAAATACAATTTACCAGATAGTTGCAAGGTGGTTGTGCAAGGTTTTGGTAATGTTGGTGGTAATGCCGCGAAAATCTTTGAAGAAAACGGCCATAAAGTTATAGCTATATCTGATTCGAAGTGTGCGATATATAAGGCTGACGGTTTGGATATAAATCAATTACAAAATTACAAGAAAGAGAAGGGAGCGCTAGACGGTTTTCCCGGATCAAAGACTATTTCGAATAGTGAATTACTGGAGCTTGCATGCGATGTTTTGGTGCCTTGCGCTCTTGAGGGGCAAATTACTGAGGAAAATGCTTCGAGAATTCAGGCAAAAGTCATCATAGAATTGGCAAATGGACCGATAACACCACCAGCTGACGAGATTTTACATTCAAGGAAAATCGTTGTTGTACCTGATATTTTGGCAAATTCTGGTGGAGTCATCGTTTCCACTTTTGAATGGGAACAGAATCTAAAAAATGAGCATTGGTCAGAGTCGGTTGTTCATGAGAAACTCAAGAAAATATTATGGGAACAATTTGATTTGATATATACTAGAGCTATTGAGTTAGTTATAGACTTACGCAGAGCAGCCTATGTGGTAGCGCTTGAAAGATTGGAGAGTGCCATGAATAAATAATAATTCTTTGAATAGATAATCCCATGAATTGATAAATGAAAAAATATTTATTTTACATATTAATATTTATTGCTTCATTTACTTTTTTACACAAAGCTTTGGCTTCTGATTCTGTTGGCTCTATCGACCCTAGTTATAAATATGCTTGGGGTGAGAATATGGGATGGATCAATCTCGGTTGTACAAACTGTAGTGTTCAGGTTACCGATACTGGCGTCACTGGTTATGCTTGGAGTGATCGTTATGGTTGGATAAATCTTTCACCCACAAAAGCCGGAGTTACCAACAACTGTTCCGGTCAACTCGGTGGCTACGCTTGGTCTTCGAAATTAGGCTGGATAAATTTCTCTGGAGCATCTATTGATTTCAATGGAAAATTTGCAGGTATAGCAGGATCTGCATCAGATGCCTCAGGTAGACTCAAATTTGATTGTGCCAACTGTAATGTGCAAACGGATTGGCGACAGTGTTCACAAAGAGCATCCCCAGCTCAAGTAAAAATAAATTCTATTGTCATCAATACGGTGCCAACGATATCAGCAGATGTAATCGTGACAAACGAAGGTAGTGTCGACACTGAATATCAATATGAATGGTGCGTAGTTACGAATCAGGATGATACCTGTGGTAGTAACACAAATATTTTTTATGCATCAGCAGCAAAATTGATCCAAAAAGGTCAAGATTGGGATACTGTCTTGAGTGCGACAGTTCCAAATGCTGGCACGTATTATTTTAAATTCGTTGTTCACTTTGGTGTAAATAGGTCAACGGCGTCACTTGTGTTTGATGCGGTTTCAGCGACAAATAATGGTGGCGGGTCAAACTCTGGTGGCGGAGGAGGAGGTGGAGGGAGTTCATCTGGTGGAGGAGGTGGTTCTGGTGGCGGAGGAGGAGGTGGCGGAGCTGGTAGTGTGCCAGCCACATCAAATACACAGAACCTAAGTCAGAATTTGGCACAAAATCTTAATCAGAATAATTCGGCAAACAATACTCCGTATACTGGTGGAGATTTCTTGGGTGATGGTGTAGTTGATTCAGCAAATTTTTCAGTGTTGTTGTATTACTGGGGAACAAAGCCACCATTTAAAAATCCTGCAGTTGACTTGAATCATGATGGTAGGGTTGATTCTATAGATTTTTCTATATTCCTATATAACTGGGGTAAGAAATCAAAATAAAATGTATGAATAATATAAATAATATTAAGATTAACTTGAATATAAAAAATTGGACCATGATTATGGCGGCGGTTTTTTTATTTTTTTCATTTACATTCACACATTCACAATTTGCGCATGCTGAGACTGATGTCAGTCTGGATTCGACTGTCCGAAGTACAGAAGTTGGTAATGATGTAGTCGTAGATTTACGAGTATCCGCTTCTGTGAATCCGATAAATGTTGTAGACGGAACAATAGTTTATGATCAAAATAAATTAGCAGTTAAAAGTATAAGTTTTGATGACTCTATAATTTCTTTGTGGGTAAAAAAACCTGTTGTAATTGATGGTGTCGTTGGTGGTGTAATTGATGGTGTCGCCGATAGTGTGGCGGGACAAATCAATCTAACTGGTGGTATTCCAAACGGCTACGTCGGTAAAAATGGAGAGATACTCAGAATAATTTTTAAAGCAAAAGATGTTGGTACTACCACCGTCGATTTCAAAGATAGTTTTGCTGTATTTCAAAATGACGGAAAAGGCACAAAGATAAATCCCTGGATGAAACCACTTTCATTTTCGATATTACCGTTCCCCGGTCCAGATCTCTCGACAATATTGCTTGCGGCGTTAACATTCATATCTTTGGTATTGGCTCTTGGTGTGTTAATATTTATATTGAAAAAGTATGCGAAACACTACTAAAATATTTTTTGCATTTGTGCTCGTCTTATTTTCTGCACTTATCTCTGTAGATAGAGCTCACGCTGCAGATCTGTACATGACTCCTGCCTCTGGAAGTTATTCCGTTGGCGATACTTTCAAGGTTTCCTTATACGTCGATACAAAAAATGTTCCTATAAATACAGTTGAAGCGTATTTGTCATTTCCAAACGATTTACTAAGTGTAACTTCTGTCAGTAAAGCCAATAGTATACTGAATTTCTGGGTGCAGGAGCCGACATTTTCAAATACCGCTGGTACTGTCTCACTTTCAGGAGGTTTACCAACACCAGGATATACTGGTGGCTACGGTGATGTTTCGGATATATATTTCATGGTCAAAAAAGCTGGTTCTGCCACGATCTCATTCTCATCTGGTTCGGTCAGAGCCAATGACGGTCTTGGTACAGATGTTTTGCAAAATGGCATGCGTGCCAATTTCACTTTTGTTCCAAAGCAAGAAGTCCAGCCGGTGGTCTCGCCAAGTAATGCGAATACGGTTTCTAATACAACCGCTGTTGCTCCAGCCGCACAACCTTTACCAAGTAATTTTTCAGTAAAAGAAATTACTAGGGCAGATCTAACATATCCTCAAGCTAAATTTATTTTGAGTGCAACGAATTTGAATCTGAAGAATGGTAAATTAGTGAAGTATGATATTTCTAATATAGATCATTACTCTTTCCAGATAGACCAAAATACTCCAGAACTCTGGAATGATGATGGTACGCATATATACGAAACACCAGTCCTAGCTCCAGGAAGTCACACCCTCATAGCGAAAGCTTTTGATCTTAGTGGTAATTTTATCGGTACTTCTACTGACGTTATCATAAAACCTTTAGATGTTCCTTCTGTTACTGATTATTCCAAAGAAGTCAGTCTTTCTGGAAATATCATGATTCGCGGTACAACGTATCCACGCGGACAGGTCGTGGTTAGTTTACAAAGAGAAAATGAGACTGCAAAGACTTTGATCGTTCAAGCTAATCCTGACGGTGAATTCTTCTTTGTCTCTGATCAGCAAAATTCAATTGGCACATACACTGCTTGGGTATACGCTTTAGATAATCGTGGAGCAAAGAGTTTCCCTGGAAATAAAATAACTATGTTGGTTAAAGCTTCGACTTTGGTTCAGTTTACGAACTGGTCAACATGGGTACTTTCTATCGTTGTACCAATATTTGCTCTACTTTGTCTCTTGATCTTGGTGGCACTCTATACATGGCACAAATTCCTGGTCTTGAGGAAGCGTATCCGAAAAGAGACACGTAATTTTGAAAAGAATGTTCATCGAGCTTTTGACTTATTGCGAGATGACATGTCAGAACAGATAAATATGCTCAAAAAAGCTAAGTCTGAGAGAGATTTAACAGCTGAAGAAGAGAAGATTGTGAAGAGGTTGAAGAAGAATCTTGATACTGCTGAAGATTTTATCCAAAAAGAGATAGAATCTGTTGAAAAAGAGGTTAAATAGGTGTTGTCAGACAACGCCTTTTAACGCTATAATAATAGGCGACCTACTCTTTTAAACGCATGATTTTCAAAGAAAAAACCATCGTTGCAATTCTATGTATTTCTTTGTGCGCGTTTTTACCTAACGTTACTTTTGCTTGGAATAATACGCCTTATGCTCCAGGTGCAACTTTGAATCCGGATTGTCTACCAACGGATACAAATTGTGATGTCGCAACTTTCACACCATCATTCTTTTCAGCCTTGTCACCGATGTTTTATTCCTCGACAACAGGAGCTTTTTCAATATCACAGGCTTCATCTACGTCGAATGGTTATCTATCTTCTGTTGACTGGAATAAATTTAATACGAAACAAAACACCATTGCCACCGGCACGTCGGCTCAATATCTAAAAGGTGATTTGACGCTTGGCAATTTTCCTACAACGTTGAGTTCATTCACGAATGATTTAGGTTATCTAACCTCATTCACGGAAACTGAACCGGCTTTTACATCTTCACCAGCACATAATCCAGCATCAGCAACGAGTAGTGGTTATCTGACAAGTGGTGATTGGAATATTTTCAACAATAAAGGCGCAACTTCTACTGTTCGTAACTTTTTTTCGTCAATTTCACCAGCTTTAGTCTACGATACTGTATCGGGTCAATTCAGTGTAAATTCTGCAAATAATATTCCACTTACGGCTTCAACGACTAATTGGGATTCGGCGTATAACACAGTTAATTCTAATTCAGCAAACTGGAATTCTGCGTATAACACTATCTCTAATAATTTTTCCGGAACCTTTACGGGTACATCAACAGGAGTTAACACTGGAGATGAAACTCAATCATCAATCAAAACGAAACTCGGTGTAGCTTCATCAGGAACTGATGGATATATTTCTGGATCCGACTGGACTACTTTCAACAACAAGCAGAACGCTATAACCACCGGTACAGCTTCACAGTACTTGAAAGGTGATTTGACACTCGGGAATTTTCCTACGGCGTTGAGTTCATTTAGTAATGACACCAATTACATTGGATCTTCTAGTGCAAATAGTTTGGCTGATGCTCGCATTGCTGCAGCGACTTCCACTGTTCGTAATTTCTTTTCTTCTTTGATTCCAAGTCTGTCGTACGATTCATCGGCTGGTACTTTGTCACTTATGTCAGGTTATTCAATTCCACTCACAGCTTCAACGACGAATTGGGATATAGTTTACAACACAGTTAATTCGAATGCGGCTAATTGGAATTCTGCGTATAACACTGTCACAGCAAGTTCCTCGAATTGGAACACTGCATATTCATGGGGTAATCACGCGACTGCAGGATACTTACTTTCATCACTTGCATCATCAACCTACCTAACGATTTCAAATGCCTCATCATCATATTATCCCTTGAATTCAAATCCAGCAGGATACCTGACTTCATTCATAGAGACTGATCCTATCTTCACCGCATCACCAGCACACAGTATTTCATCTAATGATATTACGAATTTGTCACATTTGTCTGGCATTAACACTGGTGATCAAACATTGGCAGGTCTCGGTGGTGTTTCAACAACAACAACAATTAATGGTCACGCACTTTCAAGTAATGTGACTGTTACTGCCGCTGATGTTGGTCTCGGTAATGTTCCAAATCTTTCATTCTCTGGTTCTAACACCGGTGATGAAACTCAATCATCAATCAAAACGAAACTCGGTGTTGCATCTGCTGGTGTTGACGGCTACTTGAGTGGTAGTAACTGGACAACTTTCAACAACAAACAGAATGCAATCACCACCGGAACATCTGGTCAATACTTGAAAGGCGATCTGTCGCTCGGCACTTTTCCTACGGCGTTGAGTGCATTTAGTAATGACACCAATTATATTGGATCTTCTAGTGCGAATACTTTAGCGGACGCTCGCATCGCTGCTGCAACTTCAACTGTTCGTAACTTCTTTTCTTCAATTTCACCTGCTTTAGTCTATGATGCTGTATCGGGTCAATTCAGTGTAAATTCTGCAAATAATATTCCTTTAAATTCTTCGACGACAAATTGGAATAACTTTTATAATGTACCATCAGTACAGATTACCGCTGGTTCAAATCTATATTGGAATGGAAATACAATAAACGCTACAACTTCTCCAACTTTTTCTAATTTAAATCTCACAGGTCTTTCTGGTTTACTTTTCGGAAATAATGGATCGATTGGAACAACGTCGACATCGTCATTAGCTATTAATACTAATGATTTGATAGAAGGAAATTCACATCAATTTTTTACAAACTCTAGAGCCATAAGTGCTGGTTCTACTACCTACGCTCAACTCTCTGGTGCAACCTTTACCGGTAACATTTCAGCACCAAATATTTCAGGTTCAGTATCCGGAACATTCACAGGCACATCATCTGGCATTAACACCGGAGATGAAACTCAATCATCAATCAAAACCAAACTCGGTGTAGCTTCATCTGGAGTTGATGGTTACTTGAGTGGTAGTAACTGGACCACTTTCAACAACAAACAAAACGCTATTACCACTGGTACATCTGGTCAGTACCTTAAGGGTGATCTTTCACTCGGAACATTTCCAACGGCATTGAGTGCGTTTACGAATGACTTAAACTTTATTGGTTCATCAGGTGCTCCAGTTCAATCCGTCTTTGGAAGAACGGGTACCGTTACAGCACAATCTGGCGACTACAACACTTCGCAGGTGACTGAAAACGGAAATCTTTATTTTACGAATGCTCGAGCAATCGGCTCAACACTCACTGGTTATACTTCAGGTGCTGGAACCATCAGTTCAAGTGATTCAATCCTTTCAGCGATTCAGAAATTAGACGGAAATATTGGAGGCTTAGTCACTGGCGTATCTTCAGTTTCAAACTCTGATGGCACTCTTGCTATTTCACCAACTGGAGGAGCGGTTACAGCTTCTTTGAATTTGGGTAATGCAAATACATGGACTGGTCAACAGACCTTCAATACAACAGCGCCAAAGTTTGGAACCATGACACAAGGATCAGTTTTGTTTGCAGGTGCAGGTGGTACTCTTTCGCAGAGTAATTCAAATTTGTTTTGGGATAATACGAATAATAGGTTGGGTATAGGTAAAGCAAATCCTACTGTGGCGCTAGATATTACTGGAGCTATCACATCGTCTGGTGCCATTACTTCTTCGGCCGCAGTTCAGGGTACGAATATATATATACAAAATGTTGGTTCAATCAGTACACAGAATTCTAATGGAAAAGTAAATCTATACACTTCATATGGAGCAACTCAGATTGGCGATCAGGGTATTATAGGCGCATTGGTTCCTTCAAATATTTCAAGCGGAACTGTTTCACCGACTGTTGTTTCGAGTAGTTTTGCAAGTCAGACAGGTACAGCAGGATGGACACTTTTGAAATTAAATGCAACTGATGGTGCTGGTACCGGATCTAAATATCTGTTAGATACTCAACTTGCTGGTAATAGTTTATTTAATGTCATGGCTTCAGGTAACGTTGGAATTGGCACAACCAATCCTCTTCAAACTCTCGACATGAAAGCTGGTGGAGCATATGGATATAATGGTGTATCTATATTTACTGCCTCAACTACTCTTGGTAACTATTGGCTTGCTAGTGCTAGTTCATCATTTATAGGAACAACTACTTCAGGTCAAGGGAACTTAGGAATTGGTCAGTTGGCACTCACTTCTTTGACGACGCCAAGTGTTGGTATAGGAGCTAATACTGCTGTTGGCTATCTTTCTATGGCAAGTACAACGACAGGTTATTACAATGTGGCACTTGGTTATGGGGCAATGATGAAGACGACAACATCGGGACAAAATGTTGCTATTGGTTACAATGCTTTATCTGGTTCAAATCTTGGAACATCAAATTCGGCTCTAGGATTCGCCGCACTAGCTAGTAATACTTATGGTGGAAATAATGTCGCTATCGGAACACAAGCTTCATATTTTAACAATCAAGGCTCAAATCTCACAGGTGTTGGATATATGGCTTTGTATAATAACGTGAATGGTGTAAATGATTCAGCTTTTGGTTTTCAGTCTATGTATAATACCGCTGGTGCACTTAACAATACCACTAGTGGTTATGGTAACTCAGCTTTCGGTGCTTCTTCGTTGTTTAAAAATACTACAGGTTCTTATAACTCTGTTTTTGGTTATAATTCACTTTATTACAACACCACAGCTGCTTCTTCAACAGCTATCGGTTATAACGCAGGTGTAGGTGACAACGTTACACCTGATCAACGTTCAGTCACTGATTCGCTTATGACTTTTTTGGGTTATCAAGCTTCTCGTGATGCTTCTGTTGCTTCAACAACTGCGCTGACAAAGAGTGGAGCTATCGGAGAAAATGCTCGTGTCGCCTGTTCAAATTGTTTGGTTTTGGGTGGTACTGGAGCTGATGCTGTGAATGTGGGAATTGGGACAACAACTCCAGTCGCAAGACTTGCTATCCACGACACATCAGGTGCCGCTAGTTCAAAACCATTATTTTTGATCGCTTCGTCAACCTCAGGATATTTGGCGACAACAACATTGTTTTCAGTGCTTGGAAATGGAAACGTTGGTATAAACAACATTTCTCCAGCAAAAGCACTCGACGTCACTGGTAGTATAGGTGCTACAAGTGCCATAGTTTCAGGTACAACATTTTATTTGAGTGATAACTCTGCCGTGATGAATGGTTCGTATTTTGCTGGTGGTTCAGGTTCCGGATATACGATTGGAACAAGAAATGCCGAAACATTATCACTGAAGACGAATATCACAGGCACACCAGTTACAGCGATGACAATCCTTAGTAGTGGTAACGTCGGAATAGGGACGACGGCACCAGCAGCACCTTTGAATATTGTTCAACCAAGTGCTACTGCTTATGCGGTCCAGATTAGCTATAACGATGCAACTGGTTTAGCTCATCCACTTAAAATTTATCAAGGTACATCAGGGACCAATTGGCTCGGTGGGGATAATATAACCACAATACTAGGAAGTTCTGTAAGATTGAATGGCGCAAATTTTACCGTTGATGGTTCTGGTAATACAAATATATTAGGTAACGTTGGAATTGGCACGAATAGTCCTTCAAGACCATTACAAATAGGAACACTTGCTGGTGGATCGAGCCCAAGTGATTCATTTACAGTTAACTCTGCCAATTATGGATATTTTTCTCTTAATGCTGCGAATACCAATGGAAACGTCGGTTTTTCTATGAGTCAAGCGAGTGGAATAGGTGGCTCAGGCATTTCAGATATTGTTAATGGTATAGTTGGAAGTAATGCTGATACATACTATGGTTTGAGCACGTCAGCAAGTGGTAAAAATAGTGGAGATTATATATTCCAGACATATTATTCATCTGCTTTTCATAATATATTTGCTGTTCCAGCAGGTACAAACAATACGACATTTGGAGGTAACGTCGGTATCGGTACCGCTTCACCGTCAACTCAGTTCCAAACCACCGGTACGGTCAGATTCTCAAACTTCGGAGCTGGTACTCTCCAAACAGATTCAGCTGGAAACGTGACAGCCGGTGCATCTGATGAGCGCTTGAAAAATATTCAAGGTAGTTTCATTCGTGGTCTTTCTGATTTGCAGAATATCAATCCTATTCTCTATAAATGGAAGCCTGAGACCGGTTTTGATGCTACAAATACTTACGCCGGTTTCTCTGCTCAAAATGTTCAGCTTTCTATTCCAGAAGCCGTCTCTGCTGATCCAAAAGGGTATTTGAGTATTCAGGACCGTCCGATCATCGCTGCTCTCGTGAATGCTGTCAAAGAGATTGGCTCCATGTTCGTAAAAGTTGAAAATGGTGTTAGTTATCTCACAAATATCGTCGTAACACACCTCACGGTTGGTTCACCTGATAGACCTACAGGTATCACGATCTATGACTCTGGTACAGGTCAACCATATTGTATGAGAGTGTATTATGGTCAAACACAGACGCTCGCTGGTACTTGTGAAAGTTTGCCAGCTGTAGTTCAGACTACCGTCTCTCAAACATCATCGGTTGTCGTATCAAATACCGCCACAAATTCTACTTCAAGCAATTCAACCGTGAATAATTCCACCACAACAAATCAAGAAAATACCGCCAGCGCTATACAAAGTATCAATAATTCACAGGAAAATTCTACGACTACTGCAACTTCAACCGTAATCTCGACGGCAACATCTTCAACTATTATAAATATTTCAACAAGCACGACAGATGTAAGTTCTGACATTTCTTCTAGTACTTCTTCTGTTAGTTCGACTACACCAACAATACCTGCCACAACCACATCATCAACAGATTCAGCTACACCAATAGAGACGGATTCGGTCACTCCAGCACTATCCACTACTACACCACAGTGATTTGAGTTATAATATTAGAAATTAAAATATTAATAAATTAAAATAATTACAATGAAAAAAAGTCAAATCATATCTATAATAGTTGGTGCATTCGTCGCGGGAATAATCCTTACTGTATTCTCATATCAAGCTTATACGATCTATGAATTCCGTGCACAGATAAATAACGACCACGCAGCTCTCACTCAGGTTGTTGATTTCTTGAATCAAAATATTCAGCAAGCACAACAGGCCGCTCAAGCTCAATCACAGAGATCTGGTGCAGGAGTAAGTTCACAGCCAGCTTCATCTGCTACAAAGAAATAGTATTTAGCTAATACAAGATTGATCATATGAATTTCTTTATGAAAGCGTTGCTGAAGAAGCAACTAAAAGGCGTACCCGAAGCTGATATCGATAAGTTTTTAGCCATGGTTGAAAAGAATCCTGATTTTTTCAAACAGGTAGCAGTGGAGGCGCAAGAAAAGATGAAGGCTGGCATGAGTCAGCAAGAAGCTGTCATGGCGGTATTGCAGGGCAAGCAGGAGGAGTTGCAGAAGATCATAAAGTAAGTACACTAGTCTCATGTCACTATCCATCGGTATCGTCGGCTTACCAAACGTCGGCAAATCAACTCTCTTTAACGCTCTTACTAAAAAGAGTGTGCTTGTAGCAAACTATCCTTTTGCCACCATCGATCCATCTGTGGGTGTTGTGGCGGTGCCTGATGAGCGTCTATACAAGCTTGCGGGATTCTCAAAGACCCAAAAGACTGTTCCAGCAATTGTGGAATTCGTTGATATTGCCGGTCTTGTTAAAGGTGCATCAGCTGGTGAAGGTCTGGGTAATCAATTTCTAACAAATATTCGTGAGACTGATGCTATCGCTGAAGTTGTGCGCATCTTTGAAGATGACAATATCATCCATGTTGATGGTAAGATCAATCCCATAAAAGATATTGAGGTCATAAATTTGGAATTGATTTTGGCTGACATGCAGACTGTTACAAAGCGCTTGGCGAATCTGAACAGGGAAGTTAAGTCTGGAAAAAAGGAAGCTATTATAGAACATGGTATTTTAACTAAAGTTTTGACAGCACTTGAGGCTGGTAAGTTGGCTGGTACCGTTCATGCAGATGAATTCGAAGCACCTTTACTAAAAAGCATGCACCTTTTGACAGTAAAGAAATTCATGTATGTTTTGAATAAGAAAACTGGTGGTAAAAATTTAAATGAAATTGATGAAAACGGTGCAAAATTAGTACCAGGCGCGACGAACTACGATCCTCGTTGGATGGCTCTCATGAATTTCTTCAAAGAAACTGGTGCTGGATATGTCATAGTAGACGCTGGTACTGAACATGACCTCAAAGATATGACTGATGCCGAAAAAGCCGAGATGCGTTCAGGTCTAGGCGGTCTCGATAACGGTATAGATGACCTCATCAAAAAGGGTTATGAGCTTTTGGACTTGATCACTTATTTCACGACTGGCGAAAAGGAAACTCGTGCATGGACTATTAAAAGAGGCTGGACCGCACCATTGGCTGGCACTGCTATTCATACTGATTTCAAAGATAAATTTATCCGCGCTGAAGTCATCGAGTGGGACAAATTGATTGAGGCTGGTTCATTTGGTGTCGCTCGCGAAAGGGGATTACTCAGAACAGAAGGGAAGGAATATATCGTGAAGGATGGTGAGGTGATGGAGTTTAAAATTTGACTCGGATCTTGTTATTTGACTACATTCAACTTAAATGGTAATTTACTGGCTGGAGATTATTATGACTAAAAATGGAAATGTCTTTAACTTCAGTAAGGCAAGCAGGCATTGTCTTGCCGAAATAACTGGAATCAGGGCAGGTGCTACTAGCACTCGTCATTCGTTCACGGAGGCCGTCACACTAGGCTTCGTGATCGTCTTTGTGCTGATGTGTCTGTTCATGATGGTCCATGGGTGTGATCGCATACCCATCGTTCCATCTGCGGATTGAGCTCTAAATTAGCCGCTAAATAATAAATTTGTTTGTATCACTACCGCCCGGTTCTAAACTGGGTGGTATTTTTAAATTTTGTAAGAATTCGCCTTTTAAGCTATTATTATCATCATGAAATACGACCCGGCAAAAATAGAGTCTAAATGGCAGAAGAAATGGGCTAAGGACAAGATCTACACTTCAAAAGAAGATACTAGGAAAGATTGTCAAAAAGAAAAATTCTATGTTCTAGATATGTTTCCATATCCTTCAGGTGAAGGTTTGCATGTCGGTCATCCAAAGGGTTATATAGCAACAGATATCATTTCGCGTATGAATCGTATGCAGGGTAAAAGCGTCTTGCATCCTATGGGTTTTGATGCTTTTGGTTTGCCTGCAGAAAACTATGCTTTGAAGATGAAGAAGAATCCGATGGATCTCACAGAGGTGAATGTAAATAGATTTAAAGAACAATTGGAACTCATCGGCCTCGATTATGATTGGTCACGTGAAGTGAATACTACTGATCCCGAATATTATAAATGGACCCAATGGGCGTTTTTGCAGATGTATAAAAAGGGCTTAGCCTTTGAATCATTTGAGCCTATTAACTGGTGTCCTTCATGTAAGACTGGTCTCGCTAATGAAGATGTTGAAGATGGTCGTTGTGAACGTTGTGGCACACCTGTCGAAAAGAAGCCACTTCGCCAGTGGGTTTTGAAGATTACGGATTATGCAGAGCGACTTTTGGCAGATTTGGACGCTGTGCAGTCACCGAAAATTCCACTTTTTGTTACGACTGAAGGTGAGGATGCTATAAAGCAAGGGGTTGGTTTTTCAGAACGAAATGTTGTTATGTGCATCGTCAAGCATTGGTCAGAAGATAAATATCTTTGTTTGAAATGGAAAAAATTGAATTGGAAAGGTTTTGTGCTTGGTGGTATTGAAGGTGATGAGAAAGCGAGTGATGCAGCTTTAAGAGAAATTGTCGAGGAAACTGGTTACAAAAATATTAGATTTGTAAAGGAATTAGGTAAAATTGATTCACAGTTCTACCAAGCTGTTAAGAAAGTTAATAGATTTGCACATTTCAATGCTGTTTATTTGGAATTGATAAATGATGAACAGCAAGATACTGCTCAAGAAGAAAAGGACTTGCATGATGTCGTTTGGGTAAATAAGGATGAAGTAATAAATTATATTAACCGCGATGATTTAAAATATGCATGGGAGCTTTTTATTGGGACTAAGAGGCAAGAAACAAGACCACTCCTAGATTGGCCAAATTCAATCAAAGAAGCTCAAAGAAATTGGATTGGGAAGTCTGAGGGAGCGGAGATAAATTTTCAATTATCAATTACCAATGATCAATTAAAAGCCAAATTTAAAGGCAAATCTATTGAAGTTTTTACGACTCGTCCTGACACTCTATTTGGTGTGACGTATGTTGTTCTTGCACCTGAACATGCTCTCGTTAATGAATTACTTTCAAATCCTAGTGAGATCATCTCAAATAAAAAAGAAGTTGAATCTTACGTAGCTAAATCAAAACTTGAAAGTGAAATTGAACGTACCGATGCTAAAAAAGAAAAGACAGGTGTTGAACTCAAAGATGTGAAGGTTATTAATCCAGCGAATGGTGAAGAAGTTCCTGTTTGGATAGCTGATTATGTTCTCGCTGACTACGGCACTGGTGCTGTCATGGCTGTTCCTGCACATGATGATCGTGATTATGCTTTTGCAAAGAAGTTTAGTTTGCCTATAAAAGAAGTTATAGCAGAAGAAACTGGTAATAAAGTTTTAGGAGAACAAAGAAGAGATGGTATCGCCACTGTTATATTTGACCCAATAGCTCAAAAGTATGCTGTTTTGAATTGGAGAGAAAGTGGTTTGTTGGGATTACTTTCAGGTGGTACCGAAAATAATGAATCAAGTGAAGAAACCCTTAAGAGAGAGGTGGCTGAGGAGAGTGGTTTTTTTGATTTTAAATTTACTGAATGTCTTGGTTACAACTTTGCACATTATTATAACGGACTGAAAAAAATTCCAAGATCGGGTCTTGCTTGTGGTTATTTGATTGTATTAAATAGTACTGAAGCAAAAGAGACAAGTAAGGAAGAGCATGAAAAATTTGATATTAAATGGGTTGATGCAAAAGATATTGTTGAAAATTGGAAAGAACATGAATCAATCGGTCTTGGTCATTGGCAAATGTTTTTACAAAGAGGAATAGCTCGTGCAATTGAATTAGGTTACGATAAAACTTCCAACAAGAGTTATTATAATTTTAAAGCAACCGTTGGCGAAGGCCTTCTTGTTAATTCAGGCACATTCTCAGGTAAATCATCTGATTTAGTTCGCAAAGATATTACTCATTTTGTCGGTGGAAAATGGGTTACGAAATTCAAGTTACGTGACTGGGTCTTTTCTAGACAACGTTATTGGGGTGAACCTATACCGCTTATCCACTGTGAAAAATGTGGAATTGTACCAGTACCAGAAAAAGATTTGCCGGTGGAATTACCAAAAGTGAAATCGTATGAGCCAACCGGAACAGGTGAGTCGCCTCTTGCGGCCATAGAAAAGTGGGTGAATGTTAAATGTCCACAATGTAAAGGTAAAGCTAAACGTGAGACAAACACTATGCCACAATGGGCAGGATCGTCTTGGTATTATTTGCGTTACATGGATCCAAAGAATAAGAAGATGCTCGTTGATCCTAAAAAAGAAAGATATTGGGCACCTGTCGATCTATATGTCGGTGGAGCTGAACATGCTACTCGTCACCTCATCTATGCTCGTTTCTGGCATAAATTCCTCTATGATATTGGTGTTGTTTCAACTATAGAACCATTCATCAAACTTCAGAGTGTTGGACTCATCATGGGTGAAGATGGTCGCAAGATGTCAAAGCGTTTTGGTAATGTCGTAAATCCTGATGAGATTGTAAAAAATTATGGAGCTGACTCACTTCGTCTGTATGAGATGTTCATGGGTCCTTTTGATCAGTCTATAGCCTGGAGTACTTCTAGTATTGTCGGTGTGCGCAGATTCATCGAAAAAGTGTGGAGAATAGGAGAAAAAGTTTCAAGTAGTAAGTTGCAGGGTTCAAGTGAATTGCAAAAAAATAGTCCTATAGATAAAATTCTGCACAAAGCTATTAAAAAAGTCACTGCAGATATTCAGATTCTTGGATTCAATACGGCTATCAGTACACTCATGATCACTGTGAATGAAATCGATAGGATCATAACCGACACCTCTAAAGATGCACATAAAAATAATTCAGATACAATCGATCGCTCTCAATTCGAAATCCTCTTAAAACTCCTTGCTCCATTTGCTCCGCATGTTACAGAAGAGCTTTGGTATAATCTCGGTAATAAGAAATCAATTCATGTTGGAGAGTGGCCTGTATGTGATGAGAAATTATTAGTAGATGATGAGGTCAATATCACAGTGCAGGTCAATGGAAAAGTACGTAGCTCATTCAAGGTTCAAAAAGACCTTAGTGAAGCGGTTTTAGAGGCACAAGCAAAAGAAATTCCTGATGTAAAGAAGTGGCTGGAAGGGAAGTCAGTTAAGAGAGTTATTGTGATTAAGAATAAGCTAGTTAGTATCGTTGTTGAATAAATATTTGGAAATTAGAATTTTGAATTTATGATTTCACAACATATTACAACACACTCCTTGACTTATTTCCGCATAGGTGATAAAACTAATCAATAAAACTGTTTGTAATTATTCATCATTAATCATCCTTTAGTACGAGGAAATAACATGGCAACGCCACACATATCATTCAAACCAAAAGTGATCGTCAAGAAACTACTTTCATCTCTTCCTGACCGTGCTCGTGAGGTTCTCATATATCGTTATGGTCTTGGTAAAGATGAAAAGCGTCTCACTCTCGATGCTATCGGAAAGAAATATGGTATCACTCGTGAGCGTGTGCGCCAGATAGAAAACTATGGCATTGCAAACGTTCGAAAGTCTGAAGAATACAAACAAGAAAAAGCTGTTTTTGCAGAAGTTGAGACTCTTCTCAATTCTCTAGGTGGTATCGTCGTTGAAGATGATTTCCTCGGTCATATTTCAAAAGATATCAGTCTCCAGAACCATATGTACTTCCTCCTAGTCGTTGGTGAGCCTTTCAAGAAAATAAAAGAAGATGATGATTTCCGTCATCGTTGGCATGTAAATGAAGAGCTTGCAAAGAAAGTCGAAGAGGCTTTGAAGAAGCTTTATGGCAACTTGAGTAACCAAGATCTTCTTCCAGAATCAGAAATGGTTAATAAATTCCTCCAACATCTCGAAGATGTCTCTGAAAAATATAAGAATCAGGAGGTTATGCGTCGTTGGTTGGGACTTTCAAAGACTATTGGTAAGAATGCACTTGGTGATTGGGGTATTTCAGAATCAGCTAATATCAAGACAAAGGGTGTCCGTGATTATGCCTTCCTAGTTATCCGTAAACATGGTTCTCCTATCCATTTCCGTGATGTTGCAAAACAGATCACTGTTATGTTTGATAAGAAAGCTCATGTTGCTACAACTCACAATGAACTCATCAAAGATAAACGTTTCGTTCTCGTTGGACGCGGTCTCTATGCTCTAGCAGAATGGGGATATGTCCCAGGGGTTGTTCGTGATGTTATCAAGTCTGTTTTGTCTAAGAATGGTCCAATGACAAAAGAAGAGATCATAGATAAGGTTATGAAGGAACGTTACGTCAAAGAAAACACTATTTTGGTCAACTTGCAGAATCCAAAGTATTTCAAGAGAGATAAAGACGGAAAATATACACCTGTGTTATAATAGTTGCATGTTCCAGTCGCTCATCTCACTATTTCAGTCACAAGTATTCCAACAAGCTCTAGGATATATCATATATCTGTCTCCAATTCTCTTGGCTATACTTTTGGGTCATATATTTTGGCCACTATGGGTCAGATATATTCGTGCAAAATTTTCATATGGTTTGAAATATACTCTTCTTGAATTACGTTTACCAAAAGATGTTTTTAAATCTCCTCTAGCTATGGAGGTCGTACTTCAAGCTATACACAACACAGCGAATGGTAGTCATTATGCACAGTATTGGAAAGGGGAATATAGACCATATTATTCTTTGGAAATAGCTTCTATTGAAGGACAAATAAAATTTTATATTTGGACAGAAGATCGTAGAAAGGTTGGTGTAATGTCTGCATTATATTCTCAGTATCCAGGTATCGAGATCATAGAGGCGCCTGATTATTCTCAATCAGTTCATTTTGATCCAAAGTCCATGAAAGTTTGGGCAGCTAATTATAAATATACGAAAGATGCTAAAAAGGGAGAACATTATCCCATAAAAACTTATATTGACTATGGACTCCATGATGATCCAAAGGAAGAGATGAAAGTTGACCCTCTTGTGCCGGTTTTGGAATTCTTAGGTAGTGTTGGACCAAATCAACAAATCTGGATTCAGCTCATGGTTCAAGCTCATATAAAGAATGACCACAAACCAGGGACTCTTTGGAAGAAAGCTGATCTGTGGAAGGAGGAATCTGAAAAATTGATCAATAAAATATTGGTGCGTGACGGAAAAACAAAGACGAGTGCTGGCGAACCAGATCCTGAGACTGGTTATACGAGATTGGCTATGATAACGAAAGGTGAGCAAGAAATAGCTCATGCTATCGAACGTCGTTTGGGTAAACAAGCTTTTGATGTTGGAATGCGTGCTGTTTATATAGCAAAGAAGGATGCCTTCAATACTCCTTTTGGTGTTGGTGGTTTGATCGGAGCTTTTAAACATTTTACGACTGAGCACATGAATGGTATCAAACAAGATGGCGATACTTTCATAGCAAAATTTGGTGGTGTTCCATGGGAGGATTATCGTGACGCTAGAAGAAATTATTATTCCAAAGCAGCTATAAAAGCTTATCGTCGCCGATCGTTCTTTTATCCACCATATGAGGGTGATCCGATGGTTATGAGTTCAGAGGAACTCGCCACTCTTTTCCATTTACCTGGTGCTGTAGCTGGTACTCCAACCCTGAACCGTGTTCCTTCAAAGAAGGGAGAGGCTCCTGTCAATTTACCTATTTAAGATTACGATTAACGATTAAACGAATACGATAGATGAATTTTGCAAATAGAAAAACAGTGATCAGAATTGGTGGAGCTGTATTATTTGTCATATTAATAATATTAGGAACAATAGTTCAAGTTTCTCGTTCTCCTAGTGATTTTCCTGTAGGGACTATAGTGACTATTCCTGCTGGGGCAACCGTGACCGATGCCAGTCATATACTCGCACAAGCTGGTATCATCCGTTCCTCTTTTACTTATGTTGTCTATACGGTTTTGATCCATGATGGTAAAGGTATAAAGGCTGGAAGTTATCTCTTTGATCAACCCCAGTCTGTTTTGCGTGTAGCTTATAGATTGGCTTATGGTATTCAAGGACTGACGAAGATAAAAGTTACTATTCCAGAAGGATCTGATTCTAGAGATATTACAAAGATTTTAGATGACTCAATTTCAGGATTTGCTTCTAGTACTTTTATTGCTGAGGCTAAAACAAATGAAGGTTATCTTTTCCCAGATACTTATTTCTTTTATTCAAATACGACCGCTGATCAGGTGATCGATGCTATGCGTGTAAATTTTAATAATCAAATAAAATCTATAGTTACTTCCTCGGCTAATTTTTCTGTTAAAAACCATGTAACGATGAGTGATATAGTGAAGATGGCATCCATCGTCGAAAAAGAAGCGACTTCTACTGCCGACAGACAGATCATTGCTGGAATTCTCTGGAAACGTATAGCCGATAATTATCCTCTACAAGTCGATCCTCCTTTTTATTATTTTCTTGGAAAAGATTCATCACAATTGACGACGGTCGACCTAGCAAAAGATTCACCTTATAATCTTTATAAGAATAAGGGTTTGCCACCAACGCCTATAGACAATCCAGGACTAGATGCACTATTTGCGACAGTGAATCCAACCGTGACTAAATACTGGTACTATCTTTCAGATAAAAAAGGTGGTATGCATTATGCTATTACCTATGATCAACATTTGGCCAATAAAGCAAAATACGTCAACTAAGGTGCAGGGTGGTGATAAAACTGCTGGCAAAAAAGTCTTCTTTGTAGTGACATACACGAATGAAGGGCTAAAGATTCAGCTAGAGATTGACCGTGCTTTGGTCAGGAGATAAATAAGAAAAGAGAGTTTAGCAAAAATCGCCCACTCGGGCGTTTTTGTATTTAGTTTATTACCCTGTAGTTGCCCGTGTGGCGAGCTTTGTGCCAAGGGTAAGAGATTTGCACCAATCTGAAAACCAAAACGATTGTGAACGAGTTTTGAGACTTTAAAACGATTTGCTTAACTTAAGCAAAATTAAGCAAATATTATCTGAGCTTTAAGCTTTTTATAATACCGTTCGCGTAGCTTGAACTGTTTCTCCAAAAATGTAATCTGTATATCTCGATAATCAATAATTATTTTCTTAACCCCGATATCTCGGAGACGCCCCATGTATTGAACAAGTTTACCTTCAAACGAAAACGGAAACGCTAAGATGAGACAAGAAATACTTCGAATATCTAGACCTTCGCCAAAAAACTGGCCAGTGGAAAGAATGACTTGATAATGTCCGGACTCAATCTGTTTGAGTTTAGATTTTCTTTTTGGAGCAGAATCATCTCCCGAAATAACGATTGTCTCGCATTTACCTTTGAGGTACATAGCCAAAATTTCTAAATGCTCTTTACGCTCGCTCAATACAAGCAATTTTTTGTTATCAGCAACTTTGCTTAAAATATCCTCAATGATCATCTGATTTCTGGTGGTGTCAAAACATACAACTTTGGCTAAAAGTTGGAAGTGATCAGTACTAAACCTAAATGGCACAGCTAAAGCTGTCGTGCGGATTAAAACTTCAGGTGGCTGATGTGGGAGATTGGAAACTGGTTCAATATCTGAAGTTTCCATTTGAGCAATAATCTCGCCTATATAAGCATAGATCAATTTTTCATCGTTATGTTTTCGTTTTGGTGTAGCCGTAAGGCCGTAAATATATTTTGGATTGAGTTGTGCAATGACTTCTCGAAAAGTGGCTGCTGGAATATGGTGACATTCATCAACAATAATAGTTCCAAATTTATCCTTTAACTCCGACAGATCACCCTTGCGAGCTAAGCTCTGTAATAAACCTATGGTTATCTGCTTGCCTAACTTTTTCTTTGTTCCTGAATATTGGCCAATATGTAGTTTTGTAATTCCCAAAAACGATTGAATTCTTTCAATCCATTGATCAAGTAACTGCTTACGATGCACAAGAATAAGAGCCGGTAATTGTCTACGGGCTATGAGTTCTAAGCCGATAATAGTTTTGCCACTGCCGGATGGAGCAACAATAATACCTTGATCGGATTGTGTAGCTGTTTCTATGATCGGTATTTGTGATGGTGTTAATTCTATTTGGCTTTTATAATGAATTTCTTCAAAAGAGGGGATATTAAATTGTATTTTATAGGCGATATTATTTTCTTTGAGAAAGTTGACAAGGTTTTGTAAAAACCCACGAGGTAAAGAAACAATATCACCTTCTTCGTCAATTAATTTAAAATATTTTTCTACACCATAGACCGATTTTCCCAATCTTCGCTTGGTGAGATATTCCGTATTCAGGAAATTGAGTTCCTCTTTGAGAAAATGAATGAGGCTAGGAGTAAGCTCTGCTCGCCTCAAGTTTATTTGATTACTTACAAAAATTTCTAATCCACTATCAGATTGTGTTTTTAACACTGGCTTTCCAGTGTCTGCAAAAATTGCTTGATGTATTGAATCCAATTCAGTAACAGTGTGTTTTTTGATATCAACAAGAAACTGCCATTGATCAGGAAATGGCTTTGCAGTCTCCGAATCGATAAATACGGCATTGTTGTTTTCTACTGATTTACCTTGAAGTGGCAGAGCGATAAGATTACCAAAACCAGCTTTGCTCAATGTGTCTTGATTGGGAAATAGACGATCAAAACTGACTTCTTTTTCAAACTCGGAAACATTGAATGCTTTACGAATAAGCTCGATTGCAATTTGTCGACTTTTATAGCATGGATAGGCTTCAGAAAAGAAAATCCAAACATGGCCACCGTTACCAGAACGAGAACGTTCAAGATATGCTGAAAGCTCGACTTCTCTGCAGACTTGTAGAAATGATTTACTATCTTTTAACCAATTTTCACCATCAAAATCAGCTGCAATAAAGTACGATGTGTTTTCGGGTAGGATAGGATATATGCCGACAACGTGCTGACCCAATAGATGTTTCTTAACAACTTCTTTGCTTAGAGGTATGAGTTTCTTATTTTTAAAATCTTTCATTGAACCACCCCGTTCTTTGTGTGACATGAACTCATCCCAATTAAACTCATATGCTGGGCTGTATCCAGATCGCCCGTCCTTTTCCCAACGACGGGCGTAAACATCTGTTCTTCCTCGGAACAGTGACATATATAAACCAAGTTGTTGTTCGGTAATAGAAATCATAAAATTTGAGGTATTCTGAGCTTATCCACTTTTGGTATGTTTGACGTTCCCAATCCTGACCAGTATACTATCTGTACTGGTCAAAAACAACCTATTTTGCCCAGTGGAAGTAAAATATTATGCAAAATAACCTAAAAGACATAGTTTCTGGTCAAAAATTACAAAAAGAGGAGCTTTTAGCTCTTGCCTATATAGATCGAACCAAAGAACCATTTGCTAAAAAATGGCTGGATTCTAGTTTGATAAAAGTAGTTCTCGGTCCAAGACGAGCTGGAAAATCAATATTTTCGCTCGTACTTTTGAAAGACCGCCCGTTTATGTACTTCAATTTCGATGATGAAGTATTGTCGAGTGTAGGAGGCATATCTACGGATGAATTAATGAAAGAACTGCACGCCGCTTATGGCAGTGACGTAAAAACCATTTTATTCGACGAGATTCAAAACTTGCCAAGTTGGGAGTTATTTGCAAATCGTTTGCATCGAGGTGGGTACAATTTGGTACTCACTGGGTCCAACGCACAGTTGCTTTCAAAAGAACTTGCCACACACCTTACTGGCAGACATATGCCCATAGAAATACTACCGTTTGATTTCAATGAATTTCTTCGATCAAAAAAGTTTCAAATAAATCAGGAATACGCTTCTTTGCCACGACAACGAGGCGAGCTTCTGAATCTTACGGAGAATTATCTTCTCAATGGTGGATTTCCCGAGGTAGCAGTAAGCAATGTCGATCCCAAAGACTATCTTGACGTTCTTCTTGATGCGGTACTTTTCAAAGACGTGGTCAAAAGACATAGAGTTAAATTCTCAACTCAGGTAAGCAATCTAGCCAATCATCTGATAAACAATTTTTCTAGTTTATATACAATTAGAAAACTGATGGAGGCTTTGAATTTAAAGAGCACCACAACCATAGAGAAATATATAAATTATCTTGAAGAAGCGTATCTAGTCTTTTCTCTACTACGATACTCTCCAAAATCATTAGAGCGAATAAAATCTCCTCGAAAGGTTTATGCTGTTGATAACGGTTTTATAATTGCCAAAGCAGTTCAGCATTCTCCCGATAAAGGCAAGCTCATGGAAAACTTGGTTTTTACTGAACTCGTCAAGCGTGGAGCTAAGCCAAATAGAGAATTATTTTATTACAAAACCCGAAATGATCGCGAGGTAGATTTTATACTCAAGCAAGGACATGTGGTAATAGAGCTTATACAAGTTTGCTATGAGTCAATAAATTCAGATGTCGAGCAAAGAGAAACAAGAGCTTTATTTGAGGCAAGCGGTGAATTAAATGTAGACACGCTTACCGTACTCACGTGGGACGAGGAACGAGAAGTGAAAAAAGACGGGAAGACCATACAATTCAAGCCACTCTGGAAATGGCTTCTCGATAAGAAATCTTAAGTAATATGCTAAAGGAAATCACGATCAAAAACTTAATATTCGTGGATTGTGAAGGACACGGGCGAGCACCAACACTGAATGATCCGGTGTCGTTTGAATTTGGTGCGGTCGCTTATCCTTCAAGACAGACATTCCACGGAACAGGTGCGACAAAGGAAACTTTTGAAAATTTCGCTAAATGGATTTTATCCGTGACAGAGAAAGGATTCAGACCGCTATTTGTTAGCGACAATCCAGCTTACGACTGGCAATTCATAAATTATTACTTTCACCTATTTCTCGGGGAAAATCCGTTCGGTCATTCAGCAAGAAGGATCGGTGATTTTTACGCCGGACTCGTTGGTAACTTCACTGACTCAAGTTCGTGGAAAAAGTTGCGAGTCACGGCACATGATCACAATCCGGTCCATGACGCTATGGGTAACCTTGAGGCGTTTGAGAGGATACTAAAAGGGGAAAGATAAACTTATGACAAAGGAAATCGCCAACAAAACGGAAATCTACATCAAATGCAAAAAGTGCGGTGATGAGATTTTTGGCGATACCCGAAAAAAGATGACTGACTGCAAGTGCGGGGCTATTGCTGTTGATGGATGCGAGGATTACGTCCGAGTTATTGGAGATGAAGGGGACTACGAGGAAATAACCCATGCTTAGTATTGAACGCGCAAAAGAACTTATAAACGACCCGAAGCTTTCCGATAAGCAAATTGAGGAAATTCGGAATCAAATGTATATGCTTTCAGAGTTCATTTTTGAACAATGGATGGCTGAACGAAATAAGGCGAAAGAAAACAAGAAAAAGACCGAAAGAGGAATGGTTCCCGATCGAAATACCAAGAATCGTATCGGACGAGCAACATAAAAAAGCCCAATTACAAGCTAGAAAAAATTTAATGTTTGCGAAACGATGCACCAAGCAGACCTATTTGTTACAAGGATTGATCCGTTGCGGAAAAGACGGACTTGTCTACCGGGGCCATCAGGAAAAAAGTGGCGTTATTTATTATTACTGCAAAAGCAGAATGAATAATAATCCGGTGGAGAATTGCAATAGCCCATATTTACGAGCGGATCAGATCGAGCCGATGGTTTGGAACACGGTGAAATCAATGCTAAGTAATCCGGAGGAAGCATTCAATGCATTCCGGAACGAGTCGGTCCTAAGTGAAGAGCGGGCAAAAAGCATTCAAGGCCGGCTGGATTACATCGACAGCGCCATCAAGAAACTTGAGGTTGCAAAGAAACGTATCACCGAAGCATTCAAAGCTGAAGCAATGACACTTCAGGAATTTAGAAAGGAAAAGACGGAAATCGAGTTAAGCGAGGAAAAACTGATTTGCGAGAGAGATGGTCTATCAAATAAGCTAAATGTCCAACACAATGCGAACGCCAAGATTGATCTTTTTCAGGAGACTTGCCACAGGTTTTTGAGTAAGATAAACGATCCAAAAATCGTGACAGAACGGCTAAAAAAAGATATTATCAAGCTTATAATCGACGAAGTGGTCGTAGAAGGCGAGAAGATCAAGATTTTCGCCACCATACCATTCCCTAACAAAATTGAGGAACGGGAAATCAGCAGAAAAGACCTTCCCGGAACCTTTAATGCGGGTGCCACACTCGGTCCGATTAATCAAACAAAAATGGAAAGAATTTGGACTAAACACAAGAATACCGATACCACTCTTAAACCTAAAGTCTTTGTTGGTATGTCTGGTGGTGTCGACTCATCTGTTTCTGCAGCTTTGCTCATCAAGGCAGGATTTGATGTGACTGGTGTATTTATAAAAGTTTGGCAGCCTGATTGGATAGAATGTACCTGGCGCGAAGAGCGTCGTGAGGCTATGCGTGTAGCGGCTCATCTGGGAATTCCTTTTATTACTCTGGATCTAGAAAAAGAATATAAAGAAGGAGTTATCGACTATATGATCTCTGAATATAGAGCTGGTCGTACACCTAACCCTGATGTCATGTGCAATCGTGAAGTAAAATTCGGGGCGTTTTGGAGATGGGCTGAAAAACAGGGTGCGGACTATGTTGCGACTGGGCATTATGCGCAGGTTAAGAAAGTAGTAAGTAGTAAACAGAAGACAGAATTTAAAATGTTAGCTGGTGTTGATAAGAATAAGGATCAGACGTATTTTTTGTGGACTCTAGATCAAGATGATCTGAAGCATGTATTTTTTCCTGTTGGACACTTACAGAAATCAGATGTGAGAAAGTTGGCTTTGAAATTTAAATTACCAAATGCGGATAAAAAAGATAGTCAGGGTTTGTGCTTTATAGGCAAAATAGATGTTAAAGATTTTTTGAAGCATTACATCAAGGGCGAGATTGGTTCTGGTGCAGGGAATGTCTTGAATGAAAAAGGTGAGATCATCGGTAATCATCCTGGATCACTTTTTATAACCATTGGCGAACGTCATGGCTTTACGATCGATCCAAAGTTTAAGACACCAAATGACGATAGGTACTATGTGGTTAGTAAGGATGTTGAGAAGAATACGGTGACAGTAGGTAATAAAATACTTGATCAAGTTTTAAGGACCAATGCCGAAGTGAATAGTAAGCGCAAAATTATGATTTCAAGAGTTAACTGGACCTGTGAAGTACCAAAAGTTGGTGACCACGTTCAGGTAAGGGTCAGATATCGCCAACCTTTGGTTGATGCGACGATTGAGTCTGTTGATAATTCGTCAAGTAATTCATCGGCAGTTATTATTCCTGTAAGAGAAATTGATGCTGTAACTCCTGGGCAGTCTTTGGTTATCTATAAAGGTGAAGAATGTTTTGGTGGCGGGATCATCGAAGTTTAATCAACTAGTAAAATAACTGATAAGATTGTAAACTGTAGCCATGAACCACCTTATCTCAATCACCAAATCAGACGGAACGAAACAGCTCTTTGAAGAGGAGAAGTTGGTAAATTCACTCAAGCGTGTTGGTGCACCAGAGGAAGCTATAGATGAGATCGTTGATGAGATAGAAAAGAATATGAGAGAGGGTATGACGACTGAAGAGATTTATAAAACAGCTTTCAACTTACTTCGAAAACATTCTCATAATACTGCTGTAAAATATTCTATACGTCGTGCATTGATCGAGCTTGGTCCAGATGGTTTTCCATTTGAAAAATTTGTGGCAAAAGTATTTCAGTCTTGGGGCTATCAAACCATGACTGATCAGACCGTGCTTGGAAAATGCATCACTCATGAAGTTGATGTTGTGGCTTGGAATACAGAGAAACTTGTTATGGTTGAAGCGAAATTCCATCATGAATTAAATATTAAATCTGATTCAAAAGTTGCACTTTATATAGAAGCGCGTCGTGAAGATCTGGCTGGAACTGATTTTGATTATGGTGGTATCAAACGCAAAATTAGCGAATTTTGGTTGGTGACGAATACAAAATTTACAGATCAGGCTATCACTTATGGAGAATGTAATGGTTTGAAGATGTTGGGTTGGAATTATCCAAGTACTAATAACTTGCATGAGATAATTGAAAAGAATGCTTTACACCCTATAACCTGCATAACGACTCTTACCCATCAGCAGAAAAAGGATTTGATTGGTAGAGACATTTTGACTTGTACTGACCTCATCCGTGAGCCACAAGTACTCGATCAAGTCGGAGTGAAAGGTGAAGATGCTACGAAGGTTGTACAGGAAGCACAAGTTATTATCAAGGTTGGAAAATAAGATTTATGTCAGAAATCACCCAGAAATCAGTTAAGAAATGTGATCATACGAGTGTCGGAATGATTGTCTGGAATAATGACAGATTACTTTTAATTGAAAGGAAGAGGTTTCCATTTGGCTTTGCTATACCAGCTGGACACGTCGATGGTGACACCTCATTTGAAGTAGCTGCTAGACGAGAATTGGAAGAAGAGGTTGGTTTAGACGCATTGAAATTAGAATTGATTTTGGATGTGAAGAAGGATAATCCATGTCGTCGTCCGGGTGGTACATGGCATCATTGGAAATTGTATAAAGTGAGTGTTTCTGGGGAATTGAGTAGGAGTTTGGATGAGACTAAGCAAGCTAAATGGTTTTCCATTGATGAGATCAGGAGGCTAGCTTTCATGACTGAAGGATATATTGCAAAAGAGATCGCAGATGATGATTGGGAGAAAAATCCTGGTCTTGAACCAGTTATGTGCGAATTATTTAAGGAGTTAAAATTTATATAAATCTATGAAAATATACGTATTAGGAAGTAACAGTTTTGTAAACGAAATGGTCAAGACAAAGGATGATTTGCTTGCATTAGGGCTTGATGCTTGGATTCATCAGGACTATCAAGATCATGTAGATGGTAAAAAATTAGCCTTTATAAAAAAGGATGGTGCACCAGGTGAGAGTGCGGATTTCAAAAAAGCTCATGATTATATAAATCAGCATTATCAACACATATTAGACAGTGATGCGATAATAATTGTTAATCTAGAAAAGAAAGGTGTAAAGAACTACATTGGTGGTAATTGTTTAATGGAAATAGGTATGGCTTATGTAAATAAAAAGAAGGTTTTCTTGTCGAACGATATTCCGATGGAAGCAGCTTACCTCGATGAGATAATAGCCATGGATCCTATCTGTTTACATGGTGACTTAAATAATATTAAAAAATACGTTAAATAAGATGAAAAAGAAAATCAATAAAAAGCAAACAAAGACCGTTGTTATTTGTTCCAGTGCATCTTTTTACAAACAAGTCATCGAGGTTGCTAAAGAATTAAGAATGATGGGATTTAAAGTCGCTGTACCTCTTACAGCTGGAAAGATGGAGCGAACTGGTGATTTTAGTGTTAATACCTACAAGACGTGGTTTGGCGATGGGGCAAAAGTTATTCTCGCAAGACATTCCTGACAAAGCATCATTTTAAGAAAATAGAGAAGGGAGATATTGTCCTTGTGTTGAACTATGAGAAAAATGGAAGACCTGGCTATATTGGCGGTGCTGTACTGGCGGAGATGGCAATAGGTTTACATTTTGGTAAGAAAATCTATATTTTGAATGATATTGATGAGACAGTGAGCTATAAGGAAGAAATTTTGGGTATGTTACCAATCTTCCTGAATGGAAAATTAGAAAATATTAAGAAATAGTATTTCTGCTATTAATCATTATGCCAGTTAAACAAGACAAGGATGAGTTGATGTGTGTTATTGATTATGAAATTCTTCATCTCAAAGAATCTCCACTTTACGAATACCGTACTTCAAATAAATATTTTCCAGTGATAGGTGAGGGAAGTGTTGATGCAAAAATAATGTTCGTCGGTGAAGCACCTGGAAGAAATGAAGCAAAGACTGGTAAGCCTTTTTGTGGAGCTGCGGGAAAAGTGCTCGATAAACTTTTGGAACACGTGAAGCTGACTCGTGACGCTATCTACATAACAAATATTGTAAAAGACCGTCCACCAGAGAATCGTGATCCAACAGCAAAAGAGATTGAAGTATATGGACCATTTTTGGATAGACAGATAGAGATCATAAAACCAAAGGTCATAGTGGCACTCGGTCGTTACGCTATGGGTTACATCATGAAAAAGTTTGATTTGGAAAACCAGTTAGAGCCGATAGGGAAAGCGCACGGTAAAGCTCATTCTGCTAAGACCTCATACGGCAAGATCGATATAATCACTCTATACCATCCCTGCATGGCAGTGTATAATCCGAATAACCTACCAAATCTTAAAAAAGATATGGAGATTTTAAAGAAATATGAGTAAGAAAATTATGTCTAAATTTAAATCCGCAACGAAACTACTTGATCATCTTAATGATAATTATGTAAGGCTTCATGGAGAGTATGAAGAATGTTTCTGGCTATCATATATGGGAGATCATGGTGTTGATGAGAATATGAATGAAGCGCAAATCGCACGTGATGCCTTCAGGTCTAATAAAGAACTTGCAGATGAAGTAAAAAGTCATCTCAAAAAAGCCACAGGAAAAACTAAGGGCAGATTAAAGATTTGGGATCATTTTTTCAGTCTGTATCAGATTCCAGAGGAAGCTTTGCCTATACGTAAACAGATTGGTGAACTCGAATCCAGAATCGCTCAAATCCGTACTAAGAGGAAGGAGGGCTACGTTGATCCAGTTAGTAATAAATTTATAGAAGCTTCAGAAAATAAGATGCGAGTGATTGTGGCTACAAATCCTGATGAAAAAACCAGAAAAGCCTGCTTTGATGCTATGCAGAAATTACCTCTAGATACTTTGGATGATTATATTGAATTGATTAAATTGAGAAATAAGTATGCAAATACATTAGGCTTTAATGATTTTTATGAATATAAAGCTAGGATCGATGAAGATATGTCAAAAAAGGAATTGTTTTCAATTTTCGATACTCTTTATGAAAAAACAAAACATGGTTTTGAAGGTGTTAGAAAACTAGAGGATGATAAGCCTGGACTACGTAAACCATGGAATTTTTCTTACATGCTATCCGGTGATTTTATAAAAGAAGAAGATCCGTATTTTAGATTTGAAAACGTATTATCTTATTGGGGAAGATCTTTTGCGGCTTTAGGTATTGGTTTTATGGGTGGAAGAGTAAAGCTGGATTTATTGGATCGTAAAGGTAAACATAATAATGGTTTTTGTCATTATCCAGGCATAGTACATTATAGGAATGGTCAACGTATACCTGGAGCAAGTGGTTTTACTTCAAATGCGGTTCCAGGACAAGTAGGGTCTGGTGTTCAGGGTATCAATACAGTCTTTCATGAAGGTGGTCATGCTGCTGATCGATTGAATTCGGTTCAAGAGGAATCGTGTATCAATACTGAGTATCCACCATCATCTGTATCATGGGCAGAAACTCATAGTATGTTTTTGGATTCTATTTCAGATAGTATTGAATGGAGAGTTAGGTATGCAAAAAATGAAAAAGGTGAACCATACCCGTTTGATCTTTTTGAAAGAAAAATCCGCGCATTATATCCGCTTCGACCATTAGCTCTCAGGGGTATATGTTATGTTGTTGATTTCGAAAGACAGATATATGAATGTAAAAACCTGACACGCGATATTGTCCTCGAGATTGCAAGATCAGTAAATAAAAAATATATGGATTTTACTGAGAGTTCCATAGCTATATTGAATGTTCCACACATATATTCATTTGAAAGTTCAGGATACTATCATGGCTATGGTCTAGCTGAATTAACAGTTTTTCAGTGGAGAGAATATTTTTATAAGAAATATGGATTTATAGTTGATAATAAAAATGTGGGTAGAGAAATGAAAAAAGTCTGGTCATACGGATCTTTATATTCTTCAAAAAAGATGGCTAAGATGGCCACTGGTAAGAAATTGAGTTCAGCTTCATTTATCAAAGAGGTCAATCTACCACTTGATAAGATAATTACTCGTGCAAAAGAAAAGATAAAACGTTTAGAAAAGGTTCCAATATTTGATAAGACCATAGACTTGGATGGTAAAATAATGATGGTTCATGGAAAAGAAGTGATTGCAGATAATAGTAAAAGTTTTGAGGATATGGACAATAAATACCGTACTTGGTTGAAGAAGATGAATTAAGTTGTTACACTTACTCCCATGCAGAAAAGTGCTAATGAAATCCTATCCTCAACGGATATCCGCTCACGATTCCTTAAATTCTTTGAGAAAAGAGGACACTTGGTCATACCTTCAGCCTCCTTGGTGACGACTGATGAAAAAGGTGTTACAAATCCAACCCTTTTTAATACCGCTGGTATGCAACCATTGATTCCTTACCTGCTCGGTAAACCTTTTATTGATGTAAAAGACGGAGTTGGCGGAAAGGGTATAGAAATCAAGCGCTTAGTAAATGCTCAAAAATGTGTTCGTACAGTCGATATAGATGATGTGGGAGATAAAACCCATGCTACTTTTTTTGAAATGCTTGGTAACTGGTCGCTTGGGGATTATTTCAAACGTGAGGCTATAGAGTGGAGTTTTGAGTTCTTAACGTCTAAAGATGAGACTGTTGGAGATCAGGGCCTTGGTCTCGATCCAAGTCGTCTGTACGTTACAGTTTTTGAAGGTGATCAAAATGCACCTTGTGACGAAGAAGCTGCGAATATTTGGCGTGAAGTATTCAAGAAAAACAGGATCGATGCTGGAGGTGATACCAGACTAGGTGAAGCTGGTCGCATCTTTTATTTACCAGTAAAAAATAATTGGTGGGAAGCTGGTGACAATGGACCGTGTGGGCCAGACACAGAGATGTTTTATGATATTTCCGGTACAGAGAAACCTGACGGTAATTTCGGTGGAAAATTGTTGACCAAAGAAGAATTTCTAAAAGCTGATGACGTGCGTGAGGTCGTTGAGGTCTGGAATGATGTTTTCATGCAATATGAAAAGAGGGATGGAAAAATAATCAGTAAACTTCCTAAGCCTTCAGTAGATACAGGTGCTGGATTGGAGCGTCTCACAATGACTTTGCAGGGCGTTGATAATATATACGATACTGATTTATTGAAGTCTGTTATGGATAAGATAAAAGTCACAGCAAGTAATTGGTCTTCTGATAGGCTTGAGTCATTGAGATCTGCACGGATTTTGGCTGATCACATGAAAGCCGCTGTCCACCTGATCGCTGACGGTGTGGTTCCTTCTAACACAGATAGAGGATATGTGCTCCGAAAGCTGATTCGTAGAGCCGTTAGACACTCAGATACACTTGGTTTAGCTGGTGACCTCATCGAAATAGTTGATATTGTCCAGCAAAAATATTCAGCAATATATCCAAACGTAATCTCTGGTGAAAATAAATTACGTATTCAATCTGTGATAAGAGAAGAGGAAAATAAATTCCGAACGACTCTAGCTCATGGTCTAAAAGAGTTTTCAAAACTTACTTCTGGATCAAAAGATGTTTCTGGTTCAAAAGTGATCTCTGGATTAGATGCTTTTTCACTTTTTTCAAGTTATGGTTTTCCAGTCGAATTGACAATAGAATTGGCTAAAGAAAAAGGAATCACTGTCGATGTAAAAGGTTTTGAGGTTGAATTTAAAAAACATCAGGATCTCTCACGTGCCGGTGCGGAGCAGAAGTTTAAAGGGGGTCTCGCTGATGCAAATGATCCTATGGTTCTCCGTTATCACACCGCGACCCATCTACTACATCAGGCTCTACATGATGTCCTTGGTGATGGGGTTGGTCAAAAAGGTTCAAATATAACTGCTGAACGCCTACGTTTTGATTTCTCATATGGTGCAAAGATGGCTGATGAACAAAAGAAGAAAGTTGAAGATATTATAAATGAGAAGATCGCTCAAGGATTACCAATGAGCCAGATCATCATGCCAAAAGCTCTGGCTGAAAAGACTGGTGCTAGACATTTCTTTGGAGAAAAATACGGCGATGATGTATCTATATATTTCATCGGACCAATAGCTGGTGAGACTCCAGTTGCAACTGACTTGGTTAATGCTTATTCAAAGGAATTTTGTGGTGGCCCACACGTTAAGAATACTTCAGAGCTAGCTGGTCCAGAAGGAAAGTGGAAGTTTAAGATTCAAAAAGAAGAAGCAAGTTCACAGGGGGTTAGACGAATCAAGGCTGTGCTGGTATAATTAGCTCGATGTTTTCTTTCTCAAAAAAATCAGTTGAAAAATTGAATTTGATTTTAGATATCAAAAGTTCAGTTGTTCGTGGAACGTTGTTTCTAATAAAAACAGGTGAGTTACCTTACATACTTTGGACTAGTGGTGTGGAGATACCATACAAATCCGACACTGATAGTGGGTATATGCTCGCAGAGACTATTAAAGCTGTTAAGAAAATCTCTGGTGATGCTCATATCTATACACATGGCGCAAATTTGAAGACGAAAATTTATACTATCCACATCATCCTATCTTCACCCTGGATCATTTCACAGGCTCGCACTATTGATCAAAGATTTGAAAATGATACAAAGATATCGTCACTTCACGTTCACGATATTATAAAGTCTGAACGTGCAAAATTAACAGAGAGTGATAAGACTTTGGTCGGAATTGAAGAAAAGATATTTAATGTAAAATTAAATGGTTATGAGTTGCCAAATTGGCAAGGAAATCTTGCTAAGACATTGTCTGTATCATTTGCAATTAGTTTAGCTAGTAAGAAGGTTACAGATGCCTTTATCAAAGCATGCAAAGAGTCCGGCCTTCATGGTGTGCGTATAGATTTTCATTCATCATTATTACTTCAACATATCGGCCTCAGTAGGACGCTATCTATACAAGAACCTTATGTCTTAGTGCATGTTCACGGCGAATTGACTGACATCGTTTCTGCGAATAGTCAATCGTGTGTGCTTTTCGCGTCCTATCCAATAGGTATACGGACTATTACACGCAATCTGATGAAGTTATCAAATTCAACAGAATCTACAGCTGATTCGACTTTGACCCTGCGCGAGACAAAGCAACTAGATCAACTTCATGGCGCTACAGATATGCAATTTATCGACACGGCTACTGCTCCATGGGTTTTGGGTTGTTCAAATATTCTTTCTTTGGTCCCTAAAGAACATCAACCAATGAAGGCGATAATATCATCTCGTTTTCATGAGGATTTATTTAATGAACTCTTTCATAAAATAGATGCTAATATAAAAGTTGAGTCTCTTCCATCTGAAAAAATACTTAGTTTGGTCCGATTTGAGCCTTTAATAGCTGAAAAATTGAGATTAAATGTGTTTTATATAGTTGCCCTTAAAATATTAGAAAATATTTAATAAATAATATGCCACGCAGAGTACAAGATATAATTCCAAGTAACCGTAGAACCATACGCGAAATACCAGTCGGTCGTGTAGATTCTGTTAAGCATGTTGAACACGTCGAGCGTGCCGAACATGTTGAGATTACAGTTAAATCTGCACCAAAGGTCACTCAAGATAAAAAAATAGAGAAAAAAATTAAAAAAAATACTCGTCTACCATGGTTATTTAGTATTTTAGGAATAATAGTCATTATCGCTGGCATAGCTTTTGGTGTATCAGGACATTTTGCTACAGCAACATTCAATCTTGTCTCTAGAGTCTTGCCAGTTAATGTAAACAACACTTACATAATTCCAAGTCTTGGATCAGCTTCATCAACTTCTTTAGGTTCATTTGGCTACGAAATATTTAGTTTATCGGGCAGTGCTAGTACAACAGTTCCAGCTTCTCAAGGATCATTTACACAGACAAAAGCACAAGGAACGATCACTATTTATAATTCATACAGTTCTCAGTCACAAAAGATAGTGGCTGGTACCAGATTGACCAATAACTCTGGTCTCATATATCGTCTAAGTAGTTCAGTGATAGTGCCTGGATTTACATCTTCAGGTGCATCTACAATACCAGGTAGCATAAACGCTTCGATCGTCGCTGATCAACCAGGAAATCAATATAATATTTCAGGTTCAGATAGTATCAGTGATTTTAAAATAGTTGCGTATAAAGGCACTCCAAAGTATTCAGGTTTCTATGGACGATTGACAGGGGATGTTTCTGGTGGATTTTCAGGGACTCAGACTATCATAGCCCCAATCTTACTAGCTTCCACGACTGCTATTTTGCAAAATAAATTAGTCACAGATCTTTCTCATAATGTTTCAGCCTCGATTCCGTCTGGATATGTGATGTATCCAAATATTTACTCAGCTTCTTTTGGTAAAACCATCGTCACAACTATTGATTCTAAAACCGCAAAAATTAATTTAACCGCAACTTTATTTGCTATTATATTCAATAAAAATAATTTTGCTAAGTATTTGGCAGGAGCATCTTCGACAAATTCATTCGGTTCGCTCGGATATACTGAACCAGGTATAGAATCATTATCTGTAGCATTTTCTAATCAAAAAGATTTTTCTGCTTTAAAGAAAACAAACTTGATAGCACGCATAACTGGTTCATTTAATCTCGTCGGTGTAATACCGGTCAACACTATAAAGCAGGCTTTTTCAGGTATTTCTATAAGCAAAACTGGTGATATATTAAAGAAGTATGCTCAGTCAATAGATTTATTGAATAGTTCGGCGGAGGTGAACCCTCCATGGGTTACGACAGTACCTACTGACCAGTCTCATATAATTATTAACATTAAAAACCCTTAGAACCCTATAAGGCGCTTGACTCTTTTACGGTCTTCTGCTAATCTGTCGAGACGTGCTAATTTGCCCAGTAGGTCTTCCTACTGATTCACGCATGAACACACAGATTCCATCAAAAAAAATCTTAAAAGGCATAATAGTTGAAGCTTTGCCTGACACACTCTTTCGAGTGCAAATCGATGGTAGTGAAGAGATTATACTTGCATATTTAGCAGGTAAGATGAAAATGAATCGCATTCGTGTACTAGTCGGAGATAAGGTGGAACTTGATCAAGACCAGTATGGAGGTAAGGCGCGCATAACAAGACGTTTTTAATATAAATAATATAATTATAAAATATGCGAGTTAAAGCTTCAGTCAAAAAGATTTGTGCCAAATGTAATGTAGTTCGCCGTGGTGGCTACATTTATGTTGCGTGTAAGTCAAATCCTAGACATAAGCAACGTCAGGGTTAATTTTTCAATAATTTAATTTCAATAAATAATAAAATGCGTATCCTCGGTATAACACTCCCAGAAAATAAGAGAATGGAAATAGCCCTCACGGTTGTTTACGGTATTGGTCGTCCTCGTGCTCTTCATATTTTGAAGACAACAAAGGTTGATCCAAGTGTTAAGCCAAAGGATCTCACTGTTGATCAAGAAAACGCTATCAGAAAACTCATTGAAGGTTTCAAGATCGAAGGTGATCTAAAGCGTGAAGTTGCTGGTAATATCAAGCGTTTGAAGGATATCAAGACTTTCCGTGGTATGCGTCACGCTCGCCATCTCCCAGCACGTGGTCAGAGAACAAAGACAAATTCACGTACAGTACGTGGTAATATCCGTAAGACTATGGGATCTGGTAGACGTAAGGAAGAGAAGACATAAAATAAAGCAATCAGTAATCAGTAAACAGTAAACAGAAATCACATATAAAATAAAAAAATGGTAAAAAAAGTAACAACAACTGAAGAAAAGACAGCAAAAGCTCCAACAAATGAAGCTGTTTCCGCTACACCTAAAGCGGTTAGCTCAAAGAAACGTGTTGAGTCTGGTATTCTTCATGTTCAGTCGACTTATAACAACACAAAGGTTATGTTGACTGATACAAAGGGTAACGCACTTATGTGGGGTTCAAGTGGTGGTGCTGGTTTTCGTGGTGCAAAGAAGGGAACACCATTTGCAGCTGCAAAAGTTGGTGAGACACTTGCTCTCAAGGCAGCGAACATTGGCCTAAAGGAGATCGCTGTTGTTGTAAAAGGTGTTGGATCAGGACGTGAATCTGCTATCCGTGGATTCATCAGTAAAGGAGTTCTTATAACTTCTATCAAGGATGAGACTCCAGTTCCTTTCAATGGTCCAAAGCCAAAGAAACCACGTCGCGTCTAATTATTATTCACTTGCGCTCTGCGCACTATTAACTTTTAACTAAATTCCATGCAAATTGGTCCACGATACAAAAAAGCTCGTTACCTCGGTGCCCCAGTCTTCAGTAAGACTCAGACACAGAAGTATGCTTTGCGCTCACAAGAAAAGACCAAGACAAAGGGTCGTCGTGGAAATAAAAGTGAATTCGGTCGTCAGATGTTGGAAAAGCAAAAGGCACGTTACAGTTACGGAGTCTCTGCTGGTCAATTCAGTAAATATGTTAAGGGTGCTCTCCAGACTACTGGTGATAATGCAAAAAATCTCCTCAACTCTTTAGAGAGTCGTTTGGATAACGTAGTTCTACGCGCTGGTTTTACAACTAGTCGTTCCGCTGCTCGTCAGATGGTTTCTCATGGTCATATCCTTGTAAATGGAAAGAAGGTTACTATTCCTTCTTATGAAGTTTCTGTTGGTGATAAGATAACTATCCGTGAAGGTAGTAAAAATAAGGTTATTTTCACAAAGCTAGATGAGACTTTGAAGACAGTAAAGGTACCAGCTTGGATCAGTTTGAATGTTGAAACAAAGGAAATAAAGGTCGAAGGTATTCCTTCTGTTGACACAACAGAGCTTTTATTCGATGTCAAATCAGTGTTAGAGTTCTATACTCGCTAGACATTATTAATTTTTAGTGTATAATTAATCGTCTATTTATTTTAAATACAAAAACCATGACATACGACGTTATTCTCCCATCAAAACCAAAAATTATTCGTGAGGAAGGTACAACAGGTGTCTATGAGATCGATGGTCTTTATCCAGGCTACGGTCACACTCTAGGAAACTCACTTCGTCGTATCATTTTGTCATCATTGCCAGGTGCAGCTATCACAAAAGTTAAGATCGCTGGTGTTGAACATGAATTTTCAGCTATTGATGGTGTAAAGGAAGACGTTATCACTCTTTTGCTAAATATTAAGAGACTCCGCATCCGCATAACTGGCGATGAGCCTGTTGTTTTGACCTTGAAAGTTAAAGGTGTAAAGGAGATCAGTGCAAAAGATATAGAAGTTCCTGGACAAGCTGAGATATTGAATCCAGATCTTCACATCGCATCTCTTACTGACAAATCTTCATCTATCGATATTGAACTTACAGCTGAAAAAGGTCTAGGTTTTGTTCCAAAAGAAATCCTTCAAAAGGAACGTGTTGAGATCGGTGCCATCACTCTTGATGCCGCTTTCACACCTATCCGTAAAGCAAATTATGAAGTTGAAAACATGCGTGTTGGAGATCGTACTGATTTCAATCGTATTCGTTTGTCAATTGATACAGATGGAACTATTTCTCCACGTGAGGCTCTTGAACAGTCTATCACTCTCATGATTCACCAGTTGAAGGCTATTGTTGGTTTTAAAGAAGAAGAAGTCGCTCCAAAGGTTTCAAAAGCTGCTTCAACAGAGAAGGAAGGTAAGTCAGAGAAGATCGAGATGGACTCTGAGCTCATGAAGACTCGTGTTGATTCACTTGGTCTTTCTGGACGCACAACCAAAGCTCTTGCAGCAGCAAATGTTCGTACTCTTGGTGGCCTTGCTCGTAAGAAGGAGTCTGACATCATGGATATAGATGGTCTTGGTGCAAAAGGTATTCAGGAAATCAAGAAATTATTGGCAGAGCACGGCGTAACTATGAAGCAGTAATAAATAGTAATCAGCAAACAGTAATCCGTAAACAGAAATAACATGAGACACCATTCAAACGTAAGAAAATTCGGCCGAGAAAAAACACAGCGTCACGCTTTGATGCGTTCTCTTGCACGTAACTTGATTCGCGATACTCGTATTGAAACTACTTTGGCAAAGGCTAAGGAGATTCGTCCATACGTTGAGAAGCTCGTCACTCAGGCTAAATCAAACACAGTTGCTTCACGTCGTTTACTCAGTACTCGTATCCAGGGTGCACCTGAAGTAAAAAAGCTGGTTGACTCTATCGCTCCAAAGTATATGGATCGTAAAGGTGGTTATCTCCGTATTGTCCGTATGCCAAAGCGTGATTTGGATGCAAGTCCAATGGCTTTAGTCGAATTTGTATAATATTTAATAATTTTTACCCATGAAATACACTATTGATGCAGCAGATAAAAAGATTGGAAGAATAGCGAGTGAAGCCGCTTCTATTCTCATGGGCAAGAAAAGTGCTTCTTTTGCAAAGAATACCGTTGCAAATGCAAAGGTTGAGATCATCAATGCAAAGCGTGCTTATATCACAGCAAAAAAGAAGGCTGGTGGTGTAGGAGATGACTATGTTAGATACACAGGATTCCGTGGAGGTATCAAATCTCAGACACTTGGTGAAGTTATTGAGATTGGTGGAATGAAGCGTGTTTTTGAGCTTGCTGTTTACAGCATGCTTCCAAAGAATAAGTTGCGCGCGCCTCGTTTAAAGAATTTAACGATTAAAGATTAAGCGATTAACGATTAAACATATGACAACAAAAACAACAGGAAAATATTTTGAAGCCGTAGGTCGTCGTAAGACCGCTATCGCTCGCGTTCGTCTTTTCATTGATACAAAAAATCATTATACGATCAACGATAAGACTCTTGAGGAATATTTTCCAGTAAAAGAGCTTGCAAATACAGTCACTGATGCTATTGCAAAAGGAAAGCCTGCTGAGAAATTCTTTGTTTCAATCAAACTAGTTGGCGGTGGCATCTCTGCTCAGGCGGAAGCTGCTCGTCACGGTATCGCTCGTGCACTTCTAGAGTATGATATAACTCTCCGTGGTGCTGTTAAGAAGCTCGGTTTCCTCAAGCGTGATCCTCGTGCAAAAGAGCGCCGTAAATTCGGTTTCAAGAAAGCTCGCAAGTCTCCACAGTGGAGTAAGCGTTAATCACCTCTTGCCTTAATTTGGTAATTGTTGTAGATTTGGTCTAACGGTTAGTTGAACATTCAACAATTAAATAACAAACATTCAAAAAACAAAAAACGGAGGAAAATATGATTATTAACTGGATTATTGATACGATTATTGCAATAACTGATTATTGCAAGCCTTACTTAGCTCAAATTGGTTTGATTACCCTTATCATAGCGCTAGTTTTGGCAACAATAGCCTATCTTATTTATGTCGGCAAAAAATCGGGACACGTAAATGACATCAAATTCCATCTCGAGCGCTTCCAGGACAGAAATGGCTGGCATAATACCTATGAATCATGGAAAAGCGATCTATCATTGTTCGCAAGATTTTATGGGTATTATATAAGGCCGAAGGATATTGGTCTTAAGAGTTTTATTGAGCATTCTGTCGCTGCGCGAAATTCAATACAAAACCGCATTGATTGGATTCGAAGTGAATCCAAGAGGAATGAGGTTGGGCTCGATCAGGCGTCAAAAAATATTCTGGAAAAAAATACCGACGATGTCGTCAAAAAGCTAAACGGGCAGATTGGTGAAATTCTGGGCGTGATCAAAATGATGGAGTCACTCAAGTCTGAAGAGGAGGATCACTTTGAAGGTAGTTAGTTTTCAATGTCTTTTCACAATGTGGTCTTCGATTCAGAGGGCCACATTTTTTATTATTAAATAAAGTTGAACCTTATTGAATTTTTGTTATACTTCAACTATGAATAAAGATAAAGATATACAAGAAAATGAGCAAATAGACGACGTTGTCATAGAATCAGACGACACTTTGGATGACTCGGTTATAGCTGAGGAAAATATGGCTGAGACCATAAAAAAGCTTCGTGCTAAATTGAAGAAATCTCAAGCTGATGCATCTGAATATCTGATTGGCTGGCAACGGGCTAAAGCTGATTTTGTAAATGCACGTAAACGTGATGAAGAAGAACGTAAAGAATTTATTAAATTTTCAAATGAGCGTCTGATAGAAAGCCTCATACCAGTTTTGGAAAGTTTTGATCTAGCTATGGCAAACAAGGAAGTCTGGGAAAAGGTTGATAAAAACTGGCGTGTTGGAGTTGAATATATTTATTCTCAATTAAAGAAAACTTTGAATGAGTCAGGGTTGGAGGAGATCAATCCTGTTGGCCTAAAATTTGATCCAGCTCGTGATGAGGCTGCTCTATACGTACCTGTAACTGAGGAGAATCAGGATCATGTAATCACTCAAGTTATCCAAAAAGGTTATTCATTGAATGGAAAATCGATGCGACCACCAAAGGTGAAGGTAGGTGAATATAAGAAGGAATAGTTTGAACTTTAGGGCTTGACTGTTGTATAAATCTGGTATAATAGATTTCCAATTAGTCCGAGCTGAATTCTATGTTAAAACCCTTTATTCCATCAAAATTTGTTGAGAAAATCATAACTTCACAGACCGGTGAATGCTACCGTGTTGTGTTCGTAGTTTCTTTAGTTAACGGGGAAGTTAGAGCTAAGGCTATTTCAGCAGAGCTCATTGGAGTACCGACGTTGAAACTAGCACCAGTTAATGCTGTCGCTTCTAATAATTCGTTCGATTCAAATACCTTTGACTTTTCAAATACTGATTTGGGTATTCTTTGTTTGCCATGTGATTCATCTTTAGTATCAAGTTTTGCATCATTTGTTGCTTCTTTTATACCAGAGGTTTCTCCTTTTACTTCACTTCTTTTCTTCACTAGCCAACCTACACGCGCTCCGAATGTCGCTTAAATTATCAATTATACAATGACTCAATGATCAAGTTAGTCGCATCATTGGAAATTGTGTTATTGAGCATTGATAATCGCATCATTAAATTCTGAATAACACA
>Ga0208872_1000036_pt1 | contig 136606 bp, 92 predicted proteins | sample CryBogCBH12Aug08_FD_185508 | JGI IMG/M metagenome (GOLD analysis project Ga0208872, IMG submission 185508) | Freshwater microbial communities from Crystal Bog, Wisconsin, USA - CBH12Aug08 (SPAdes) | ecosystem: Environmental > Aquatic > Freshwater > Lake | place: Crystal Bog, Wisconsin, USA...
GGGGTCGGCTTGCGGGAATTTCTCGAAGGCAAAGCGCGGAATCTTGGTGACGACGTAATCAATGCTCGGCTCGAAGCTCGCGGGGGTTTCGCGCGTGATGTCGTTCTTGAGTTCGTCGAGCAGGTAGCCGACGGCGAGTTTGGCGGCGATTTTCGCAATGGGAAAGCCGGTGGCCTTGGACGCGAGCGCCGAGCTACGGCTGACGCGCGGGTTCATCTCGATGATGACCATGCGGCCGTTCTCCGGGCTGACGCCGAACTGGATGTTCGAGCCGCCGGTCTCGACGCCGACGGCGCGGATGACGGCGAAGCTCTGGTCGCGCATGATCTGAAATTCCTTGTCGGTCAGCGTCTGGATGGGCGCGACGGTGATGGAGTCGCCGGTATGGACGCCCATCGGATCAAAATTTTCGATGGAGCAGATGATGACGCAGTTGTCGGCCTTGTCGCGCATGACCTCCATCTCGTATTCCTTCCAGCCGAGCAAAGATTCTTCGATGAGAATTTCGCTGACGGGCGAAAGCTCGATGCCGTTCTTGGCGATGGCTTCAAATTCGTCCTGATTGTAACCGATGCCGCCGCCGGTGCCGCCGAGCGTGAACGCGGGCCGGATGATGAGCGGGAAACGACCGATGGATTTGGCGACGGCGCGGGCTTCGTCGAGATTATGCGCGACGCCGGAAATCGGCACGTCGAGGCCGATCTTCAGCATCAGCTCTTTGAACGCGAAACGGTCTTCGCCGCGATGAATCGCGTCGGGTTTCGCGCCAATCATCTCGACGTCATGACGTTCGAGCGCGCCGTTTTTGTGGAGCGACATTGCGGTGTTGAGCGCCGTCTGGCCGCCAAGCGTGGGGAGCAAAACAAGTTTGCCTTTCGCACCGAGGCGTTTCATCTCTTCCTTCTCGCGGATGATGATTTTCTCCACGCATTCCGGCGTGATGGGTTCGATGTAGGTGCGGTCGGCGAACTCTGGGTCGGTCATGATGGTGGCCGGGTTGGAGTTGATGAGAATGACGCGGTAGCCCTCCTCCTTCAGCGCCTTGCAGGCCTGGGTGCCGGAGTAATCGAATTCGCAGGCTTGGCCGATGATGATCGGGCCGGCGCCGATGATGAGGACGCTGTGGATGTCGGTGCGTTTGGGCATAATCGAAACGGGAAGATGAAACACGAATCAGATGCCAAACGAAAGCAAATTGCTTCACTGCAACGGCGTGCGGGTGTCCTTGGTGAATTGCGTGTGGCCGTCGAGGAAAACGCGGTCGTGGCCGCCGCCGTGGATCGTGTGACCGCTGAAGCCCGCCGGCACGGTTGGAACGGTGTTGGGAAAATAGGGGTCCACGACCAGTTCGACATCGGTCGGGCCGTAGATGGGGCCGACGGTCGGGTCGTTGGCGGCCTGCAGGTCAGCGATGGCCTGCGCTTGCGATTTGCCCCAGAAATCCTCCGCCATGGTGGCGTCGCTCATGTCGTTCGTGCGGTCAAAGCGCCAGGCCCAGTAGCGGCAGGGCGGCGTGTTGGTGTCATTCGAGGTGGCTTGCAGAGATTGCACGATATTGCCGACCGGTGAATTCATCGCCGCCGGGCAGGACCAGACGTTCCAGTTCGGACACGCCGATAAAAAATTGGTCGCCGCCCAGCCGGCGCGCGGGTCGGAGGGCGGCCAGGTCGTCCACGGGCGGTAGCCGCCGGGCAGGCTGCCCTTCAAATCGCGCCGGTCGGGAAAGTGGTCGCCGGCTTCGTTGAGATACATCGCGAAGGCGAGGCCGATCTGCCGGAGGTTGGAAACGCAGACGGCCTGCTGGCCTTTTTGCTTGGCGCGGCCCAAGGCCGGCAGCAGCAGCGCGGCGAGAATCGCGATGATCGCGATCACGACGAGCAGTTCGATCAGCGTGAAACCAGACCGCTCATCGCCGCGCCGAACCGGGGCTGAGCCGCCCAATCTCATTTTCCGACCGGCTTGGGCAGCGCGAACGCGACCCAGGCATCGCCATATTCGCTCTGTTTGCCAAGCTTGTTGCCGGTGGCGGTGATGACGACGTATTGGCGGCCGTTCACCTCGTAGGTGGAAGGCGGGGCAATGCCGACCCATGGCAGTTTGCCGGACCACAGTTCCGCGCCGGTGTCCTTGTCGAAGGCGCGGATCTTTAGGTCGCGGGTTCCCGAACAGAAAAGCAGGCCGCCGGCGGTGGCGATGGCGCCGCCGTAATTTTCCGTGCCGGTTTTCGGGAAGCCCTGTTCCACCAGTTCGGGATATTCACCGAGCGGCACGGTCCAGACGAGCTTGCCGGTGTTGAGGTCGATGCAATTCAGTGTGCCCCACGGCGGTTTGTTTGCGGGATAACCTTCATTGTCGCGGAACCGGGGATAGCCGGTGATGTTATACCGGGGCCGCTCGGCTTTTGCCGCCAAATGGGAGATGGGCCGGTCGCGCACCATGAGATAATCCAGGAGCGCGGTCAGGTTGGTTTCGCTCAAGGTGGCGGGCGGGAAGGCTGGCATGCCGTTCTTTCCGTTGCGCACCTGTTTGATGATGTCATCGTCCTTCAGCCAGAAGCGCACGCCGCGCAACGGCGTCGCCACGCCGATGCCCAGCCGGTCGGGGCCGTGGCATTGCATGCAGGCGGCTTCATACACTTTGCGACCGGTGGTCTTCGGGGCGGACGGATTTTCCGGCGGATCCTCGTCGCGGAAAACGGAGAAAATCCAGCCGATATGGTTCGCGCTGACATAGAGCCGACCGGTGTCGGGATCGACGCAGGTGCCGGACCATTCCGCCCCGCCATCACAACCGAAAAACAAAATGGGATGGCTCAGGCTGGGCGGGCAGAAGAAGCCGGTCTTGACGCTTTTGAACCGGTTCGCCGCGAATTCCGCCGCTTCGGGCGTGCGATCCGTCAGGTCGGCGGCGGTGAATTCCATTTTGGCAAAACGCTCCGGCAATTCTGGATCCGGCTGGTAGGGCGCGGTCACTTCGCCGGGCAGGTCGCTCGTGGGTGCCCGGCGCATGCGGAACGGGAAAATCGGCTTGCCCGTCACGCGGTCCAGCAACAGTGTGTCGCCGTTCTTGGTGGCGGCCGCGACGACATCCACCCGCCGGCCGTCGTGTGTGATGGTGGCCAAACTGGGCGGTGCGGACAGATCCCGGTCCCAGAGGTCATGCGGAATTTCCTGGAAATGCCAGAGGCGTTTGCCGGTGCGTGCGTCCAGCGCGATGAGGCAGTTGGCGAACAGGTTGTCGCCGCGATGCGTGACGCCGATGAAATTCGGCTTGGCCCCGCCTGTGCAGATATAGGCGATGCCGCGCACTTCATCCATCGCCATGCCGGTCCAGTCGTTCGCGCCATAAACCTCCGTGTGATCCCATGTGTCATAACCAAATTCGCCGGGTTGCGGCACGGTGTGAAAGGTCCAGAGCAGCTTGCCGGACACTACATCCAGTCCCCAGACATCCTTTTCAAATCCCGGCACCACGAAGATATGGTCAAAAATCGCCGGTCCGGCCGCCGCCGCACCGAATTCGCCCTTGGAATGGCCGGGCAGTGCCGTGCGCCCGCCCTGGCCGAAACTGCCGACCAGCTGGCCGTTTTTGGGATTCAGCGCATACACATATTGCCCGGCGCAAAACATCACGCGCTCGCTGGTGAACAGCGTGCCGGGCCAGTAGATCAATCCGCGAAACGCCGGCCGGCTCTGGCCTTCCGGCTTGAACCGCCACAATTCCTCGCCGGTTTCCGCGTTGACGCCCACCACGCACTTGCCCGGCGTGGGGACGATCATCACGTCACGGACGATGATGGGATTACACTGGATGTTGTTGCTGCCGTCTTTGGAATGATAGATCCAGGCGACCTGGAGGTTCGTCACGTTTTGGCGGTTGATCTGATCCAGCGCCGAGTAACGCATGCCGCCGTTGTCGCCGTGCGAGCGGTGCCACGTCTGGAAGGTCTTGTGTTTGGGATAGCCGTTGGCGGGCGTCAATTCCTCCGGCTTGGCCGCCGGAATGGTTTGATACAACGGCAGTTTTTCCCGCTCCTTGGCATCCTCGACGGCCCAGTAATTTTGGTTGGTGGCAGTAGTCGACGCGGGTGTTTCGGCATGGGCGACCGAAGCCAGTGCAACGAACCCCAAGAATGTTTGGGTCAGAGATTTCATAGGTGGTTAAAAAAGTTTTGACTGGTTTCCGGCCGCCGGTTTGAGACCGAGTTTTTTGTAGCTCAACTCGGTGGCAATGCGGCCCTGCGGCGTGCGGTTGAGGTAGCCTTCCATGATGAGATACGGCTCATAGACTTCTTCGATGGTGTCCGGCTCCTCACCGACAGCGACGGCCAGTGAGTTCACACCGACCGGCCCGCCGCCGAATTTCACGATGATGGCTTCGAGGATGCGCTTGTCCATTTCATCCAAACCATTCTCGTCAATTTCCAGCATCGCCAGTGCCTTGTCGGCCACTTCGGCGGTGATGCGGCCATCGTGTCGCACTTGCGCGTAATCGCGGACGCGGCGGAGCAGATTGTTGGAAATGCGCGGCGTGCCACGGCTGCGCCGCGCGATTTCGTGCGCGCCGGCGGGGTCAATTTCCACGTTAAGCAAATTTGCCGAGCGGAGAACGATTTTATCCAAGTCTGCCGCGCAATAATAATCCAGCCGCTCGCGCATGCCGAAACGCGTGAGCAACGGCGCGCTCAATAAGCCGCTGCGCGTCGTCGCGCCGATGAGCGTGAAGCGCGGCAGATTCAGGCGGACGCTGCGCGCGTTCGGGCCTTGGTCAATGATGATGTCGAGTTTGAAATCCTCCATCGCGGGATAGAGATATTCCTCGATGGTCTTTTGCAGGCGGTGGATTTCGTCAATGAACAGCACATCGCCTTCCTCTAGATTCGTCAGCAGTCCGGCGAGGTCGGAAGCTTTTTCGATGGTCGGGCCGCTGGTGGCCTTGACGTTCGCCCCCATCGCCTTCGCGAGAATGTTGGCGATGGTGGTTTTGCCGAGGCCGGGCGGGCCGGAAAGTAAAATGTGGTCGAGCGCCTCGCCACGCTGTTTGGCGGCGGCGACGGAAATCTCCAGTCGTTCCTTCACCTTGGGCTGGCCAGTGAAATCGGAAAAGAGCGACGGCCGCAGCGTCATTTCGAGCGCGGCGTCGGGCTTGTTCAAAGTGGAGACGGGACGTTCAGCCATTGCCGCAAAGATTGCGGCAGGACGCGCGCAGCGGCAAGCGCGATTCTGGGCTGAGCGCAAAAAATGGCCGGCCTTGTCCGAAAATGCGCTAGAACATTTTTACGCGCTGCGCTAGGCTCACGCCCATGCCAAAGCGAAATTTATTGCTGGTCGTTTTGTCCCTCGTGGCCACCCCGGTGTTTGCCGGTGACGCCGACATCCAACTGCCCTCGCTCGAACAGTTGAAGTTTTTCCACGGCACGGTCACGGCACAGGGCATATTGCTTCTCGGCCTGTTCGTCTGCGCCGTCGGCGCCGCGTTCGGCATCATGGAATACGTCCGCACCCGCGCATTGCCGGTGCACCGCTCGATGAGCGACGTTTCGCAGATCATCTGGGAGACGTGCAAAACCTATCTGTTTCAGCAGGGAAAATTTCTCGCCGCGCTCTGGCTGCTCATCGCCATCTGCATGGTCTATTATTTTTCCGGCCTGCAACACAAGCCGTTCAGCCAGGTGCTGGTGATTCTGGCGTGCTCTGTCTTCGGCATCCTCGGCAGCTACGGCGTGGCGTGGTTCGGCATCCGCATCAACACCATCGCCAACTCCCGAGCCTCGTTCGCGTCATTGCGCGGCAGTCCGCTGAAAACATTGTTCATCCCGCTGCAGGCCGGCATGAGCATCGGCCTGCTGCTCATCTGCGTGGAACTGGCGTGCATGATTGCGATTCTCGCGTTCGTCCCGACCGCGCTCGCCGGACCTTGCTTCATCGGTTTCGCCATCGGCGAATCGCTCGGTGCCAGTGCGCTGCGCATCGGCGGCGGCATCTTCACCAAGATCGCGGACATCGGCAGCGACCTGATGAAAATTGTTTTCAACCTGCCGGAAGATGATCCGAAGAATCCCGGCGTCATCGCGGATTGCACCGGCGACAACGCTGGCGACAGCGTCGGACCGACGGCGGATGGTTTTGAAACCTACGGCGTGACCGGCGTGGCGCTCATCGCGTTTCTCGCGCTGGCGCTGGCGCTCTCGCCGCTGCTGTGTGCGAAGCTCATCATCTGGATGTTCGCCATCCAGTCGCTGATGGTGCTGGCGTCGCTGGTTTCGTTTTATTTCAACATGGCGCTTGCCAAAGTCCGCTACGGCGGCAAAAAAGATTTCAACTGGGAATCGCCGCTCACCGATCTCGTTTGGATCACCAGCGTCGTCTCGATTCTCGTATGTTTCGGCGCGAGCTGGCTGCTGCTGGGCGACTTCAGCATCACGCAAACCGTGGATGGCGTGGCCAGAGAGGTCGCGCTGCCGAATCTCTGGTGGGTGCTTTCCGCCATCATCAGCTGCGGCACGCTCGCCGGCGCGCTGATCATGGAATTCACGAAAATATTCGTCAGCACCAAGTCGTGCCACGTTCAGGAAATCACGGATGCCTCCGATCAGGGCGGCGCGTCGTTGAACGTCCTCTCCGGTCTCGTCGCGGGCAACTTCTCGGCGTTCTGGATGGGCCTGGTGATTCTCGGCCTGATGTTCATCTCGTATCTGTTTTCGCTGAACCACGATTTTATGGCGCTAATCCCGGCGAAGTTCGTTTTCGGCGCGCCAATCTTTGCGTTTGGTCTCGTGGCGTTCGGTTTCCTGGCGATGGCCCCAGTGACGATTGCCGTGGACAGCTTCGGCCCGGTGACGGACAACGCACAATCAGTCTTTGAATTGAGTCGCATTGAGAAAATACCCGGCATCGGCGCTGAAATCGAAAAGGACTTTGGCTTCAAGCCGGATTTTCACACCGCTAAAACGGAACTGGAAAAAGGCGACGGTGCGGGCAACACCTTCAAGGCCACCGCCAAGCCGGTTTTGATCGGCACCGCAGTTGTCGGTTCTACCACGATGATTTTTGGCATCATCATGCTGCTCGAACACGTCTTCGGCGATGCGCTCGGTCGGTTGAGCCTTGTCATGCCACAGATTGTTTTTGGCCTGCTCATGGGCGGCGCGGTGATTTACTGGTTCACCGGCGCGAGCATCCAGGCCGTCGTCGCCGGGGCTTACAGCGCGGTGGTGTTCATCAAGAAAAACATCAAGCTCGACAAGGATTCCGCCTCCATCGAGGACAGCAAGCGTGTTGTCGCCATCTGCACCCACTATGCCCAGAAAGGTCTGATCAACATCTTCGTCGTGGTGTTCTGTTTTGCACTGGGTCTGCCATTCTTGAATCCGTATTTCTTCATCGGCTACCTCATCGCCATCGCGTTCTTCGGCCTGTTTCAGGCCATCTTCATGGCCAACGCCGGCGGCGCGTGGGACAACGCCAAGAAAATTGTCGAAGTGGATCTGAAGATGAAAAACACGCCGCTCCACGCCGCCACCGTCGTCGGCGACACCGTGGGCGATCCGTTCAAGGACACCAGCTCCGTGGCGATGAACCCGATCATCAAGTTCACGACACTGTTCGGTTTGCTCGCGGTGGAAATCGCCGTCGAGCTGAAGCAGAAAAATCCCGATTCCATCTTGTCCTACCTCATTGGCGGCACTTGCTTTCTGGTCGCGCTGGTGTTCGCCTGGCGCTCGTTCTATTGCATGCGGATTCCGGTGGAGAAGTCCGGAAAGACATGAGCCGCGTCACGGCCGCCATTCACCGGATTGCAGATAGCGCTTGAGTCTTTCCTTGAGCATTTCCCGCCCGCGGTGGATGAGCGATTTGGTGGCGGACAGCGAGCAGTCCAGCACGTCGGCGATTTCCTCGTAGCTTAATTCGTCCTGTCGGCACAGCAGGATCGCAGTGCGCTGATTTTCCGGCAACTCGGCCAGCGCCTCTTCGATTTTTTGCGCGAGTTCGCCGTGCAGGGCGGTTTCCGTGGGCAGGGAAATCTTTTTGTCCTCGTATTGCCGCTGGGGCTGGTCCTCGTGTTCGGCGTGGGTCTCTTCGATCGATTCCGCCGGATGGCGCGAGCGGCGGCGGATTTCGTTCAGGCACAGGTTGCGGGCGATGGTGAACAGCCAGGTGGAAAATTTGGCGGTTCGCTCGTAGCGGGCGCGGGATTTCCAGACTTGGAGAAACGTGTTTTGCGCCACGTCCTCCGTCTCGATCTCGTCGCGGAGCGTGCGGAAGACGAAGTTGAAAAGCGGCTGCTTGTATTTCTCGACCAGTTCCGCAAACGCCGCGCGGTCGCCGCGTTTCACGCGCAGCATCAGGGCGGCATCGGGATCGGTCTGGTCAGGCATCGCTGGCAAGTTTACCCGAGGCGGCGCGGGCGACAAGGTTTCGCTGGCGGTGGCGGTTTCAAAACATTAACTTTTGCGCCCGTGCAGGATCTGCTCAAAAAAATCGAGGCCGCCGCCGAGGCGCGGCTTTCCTTCTCGCCCAACGCCACCCCGGCGGAGAAACTCGCGCGTTACAAAACCTTTCTCAAGGTCGAATCACACCGGCTCAAGCTGTTGCATCGCGGCGGTGCCGACGGCATCGAAATCTGCCAGGCGCGCGCGGCCATTCTCGACGGGCTGCTGCGGCACTTGTGGAACGAGGCGACGGCGAGTTTGAGCGCGACCGCGCAAAAACAGTTTCCGGCCATCGCCCTCGTGGCCATCGGCGGTTTCGGTCGCGCGGAACTGAATCCGCACAGTGATATCGACTTCATGTTCCTTCACGAAGGACAGGTTTCGGCTGGGAACAAGCCGCTGCCGCATCTCGCCAAGATCATTGACGGCATTTTGTATCCGCTCTGGGATATCGGTCTGAAAATCGGCTATTCCGTCCGCAATCTGGATGACTGCGTGAAGGTCGCGAACACGGACATGCAGTCCAAAACCTCGCTCATCGAGTCGCGGTTGATTGCCGGGAACGGGGATTTGTTCGCCAAATACCAAAAGGTTGTCGTGCAGAAATGCGTCATCGGCTACGAAGAAAAGTATATCGCGATGCGTCTGGAAGATCAGGCCTCGCGCCGCACGAAACACGGCAATTCGGCCTGCATGCAGGAGCCCAACATCAAGAATGGCTGCGGCGGCCTGCGCGATTTCCAGAATCTGCTCTGGATGTCGTTCTTCAAATACCGCACGCGCTCGCTGCGCGATTTGCAGACGCAGGAATTTGTGAGCGAAGCGGAGCGCAAACAACTGGAGGCGGCCTACGAATTTCTGCTGCGGGTGCGGACGGAGATGCATTACAACACCAACCGTCCGCAAGATGTTTTGGGCAAGAACCTGCAGCCTTCCGTCGCCAGCAATCTCGGCTACGGCGACCGCTCGCCGAGCAAGCGCATCGAGAAATTCATGCGCGACCTCTACGTCCACATGCGCAACGTCTATCTCATTACGCGGACTTTGGAGCAGCGCATGGCGCTCCTGTCTCCCGCACAGACGAGCAAGCTGGCCCGCCTGCGCCAGCTGTTGCCGGGTGCCGCGCCACGCAAGATGCCGGAGCCGGTCGATGGTTTTCTGTTTGTGGCCGGCGAAATCCGGGCGGCGAACAACCGCATTTTCCGCGATTCACCGCGCCGGTTGATGCGTGTCTTTCTGCACGCGCAACAGCGCCGCCTCACGCTGCATCCCGATCTGGCGCAGCTCATCCGCAACCAGCTTTCGCTGGTGAACCGCGAGTTCTTGAATGACGAGCACGTGCGCGAGACATTCCTGACGATCCTCGAACGGCGCGGCGAGGTGGCGCACATCCTGCGCGCGATGCATGAGGTGAATTTTCTCGGCAAATACATTCCCGAGTTTGGCAAGTTGACCTGCCTAGTGCAGCACGAGTTTTACCACCAATACGCGGCGGATGAACACACGCTAGTCTGCCTCGAACAGCTCGACAAAATCTGGGAGGCGCAGGAGCCGCCGTTCAAGTTTTACGAGCCGATTTTTCAAAGCCTCGAACATCCGGGGCATCTTTATCTGGCGCTCCTCTTGCACGACGTCGGCAAGGCCGCGCCGCATGAAAAAGGCCAGCACGCGGCGGCCGGCGCGACTCTGGCGATGCGCGCGGCGAAACGCTTGCAACTGGATCCGGCGGCATCGGGCACGGTGCAATTTCTCGTCGAAAACCATTTGTTGATGGCGACCATTTCCCAGCGCCGCGATTTGGATGACGCCTCCGTGATCCGTAATTTTGCCCGGCAGATCGGCACGCCGGAAAAATTGAACTTGCTGCTCCTGCTGACCTTTGCCGACTCACAGGGCACGAGTGACAAGCTGTGGAGCAGCTTCAAGGATTCGCTGTTGTGGCAGTTGCATTCCCGCGCCATGACGTTGCTGACCGGCGGCACGGAGTTCCGTCGCGCCTCGGAGCAGGCGCGCGAGGAGGTGCGCAACCTCGTCCGCGAACTGGCACCGCGCCGCGTCACCGATGAGGAGTTGGACGCGCATTTCAGCCAGTTGCCGCAACGCTATTTCGAAATCTATACGCCGGCGCAGATTCAGGATGACGTGGAACTGGCGCACCGTTTCATGCACCGGTTGATTTTGGAAGGCTCGCGTGCGCTGGCTCCGGTCACGGCCTGGATTGACGAACGCGACCGCGGTTACAGCCTCGTGAAAGTCTGCACCTGGGATCGTGCGGGGCTGTTCGGCAAGATCGCCGGGGCGCTGAGCGCTGCGGGGCTCAACATTCTTGGCGCGCAGATTTTCACGCGCGGCGACGGTATCGCGCTGGACACCTTTTTTGTGAACGACGCCCGCACCGGCTCTCTGGCCGAACGCGACCAGCGCGAAAAGTTTTCTGACTTGCTGGAGAAGGTTTTGACCGGCGAGGAAGTGGATTTCCGTTCGCTCATCGCCAAGCAGTTGGCGCGCTCCAATTACTCCGCCTATCTTGGTGAGCGGATCGGCACGCAGATCCACATCGACAATGATGCTTCCGACGAACGGACGGTAATCGAGATTGAGACGGAAGACCGTCTGGGGTTGCTCTACACCATTTCACAAACGCTGGCCGAGTTGGATTTGGACATCGCCGCCGCGCGCATCGTGACGGAGCGCGGCGCGGCGATCGACAGCTTTTACGTCAGCGCCGTGGACGACGGGAAAATCAACTCGCCGACGAGCCTGAAATTGATTGAGGAAAAGCTGCGCGAGGCGATCGGCAGTATGGAATTTGTTTGATTGGTTGTGCAAACCAGTTGCCAGTTGGGGCGGAGTTTGTTAAAAACCAACCAGTCGATGATGCGGGTGTGGTTCAATGGTAGAACGTGGGCTTCCCAAGCCTGAAACGAGGGTTCGATTCCCTTCACCCGCTCCAACCCGCTCCATTCCACCAGTATGAACTAGATAAGTCGGTTTTCACTCGTTCAACCAGCCCAAATCCTAATTATGGTGAAACCAAGCGGTAATATTGGGAAGAATTGCTTGGATAAACCGGCAAAGCAATTTGATTGGTGAACATAGAGTTGGGCACCGTTGTCCAGTCGTTGGTGTTTTGACTGATGCCGTAAGCCAGCCGGTTCGTTTGAATCAGCAAACGGAAGCCCAGATTAGCCAGTGGCCAGACCAAGTTCAGGCTTGTGCCGCTCAAACGATTGGTCAGCGTTGGCTGGTTCAGGCTGGGCAATTGTTGGATATTTACCGTGTAGGTCTGCACTGTCACCCCGTCCTGCGCAAGCACCTGCACCTGCAACACATTCGTCACTCCGGGATTGGGATTGAGGTTAAGCGTTCCACTGGCCGCGCCTGAAGCCAGCAAGTTTGTGCCGGCGAGATAAATTAGGCGGTTGGTCGCTGTCAGGTCGGCGTTTATCACTGTGACGACGGGCTTGCTACCGTAGGCTTCGGTTGTCGCATAGCTGAAGATGTTTGAGGTAAAAATGGGGCTCAAGGTTCCTGCTGGATTCAACACGAGTGATGTCAGATAAGCGTTGCTGGAAATCACCGAGGGCGACGCTCCGAGCACGAGGAGGGCACCAGTGCCGGTGACAAACGGTGCGGCGGTGGTGCTGTTGTAGATGCCCAGAGGCAGGCTGACTCCGTTCGTAATCAAGACAGCCACCGGATTGGTCGCCACAAAAGCCAGATTCAATGCCGCTCCGCTGACTATCGTCACGGTTGAGTTGGTGGCCAGTGTGGGTTGCAGGAGGCGCAGTGTTCCAGCGTTGACGATTGTGTTCCCCATGTAGGCATTGGTGCCGGCCAACGTCAATGTGCCGCTGCCGAGTTTGGTCAAGCCGCCGCCGGGGCTGGTTGGATTTGATAGCAACGGCAACTGATTTGTGACGTTGAAATTGCCGGAATCAATGACCGCTCCTCCGGCCTGCACATAATTCGTCGCGTTGACCGTTGTGCCGTTTGTGCTGATCAAATAACCATTGGCACCCGCTGCCAGTGTGCCGCCGTTGAAATTAAACACCGAGTTGGTTCCGCTCAAAATGACGCTCGACACATTCGTCACGACGCCGCCAGTAAACAACGTCAGGTAATTGCCCGAACCGGAGGCGATACCTCCGCTCATCGCCTTCACGCCCACCGTCAGCGTCGCATTGCTCATGCTCCACAATGACTGCCCGCTACCTCCGCCCACCGTCACATAGTTGTTGTCGCAGTTGGTGTTCCCGCCGATATAACTGCCCGACCGGCTGAACAGCTGTCCGCCATTGGTGATGACCAGCCGGTTTCCCACACAGCAGGTATCGTTCGAGAAGTTGCCGCCACCGACATAGACGATGTTCACATTCGTCACCACGCCATTCCCATCAATCGTGGCAAAACAGTTCGTGCCCGGGTTGGGTCCCCCAGCAGATATCTGACCACCGCCGACTATCAGATTATCGGTGCCGCGCGGGAAAAACACCGTCGCTTTACCCACACCATCCGCCCCACCAACATATAGATTGCAACTGTTATAGCCCATCCGTCCCACCGTCAGACCCATCACATTTATCTGTCCACCGTTGGTCACTATCAGGGAATTGTTATAACCGTATATGTATATGTTCACGTTGGTAATCTGGCCACCCGAACCCACCACCACTGAGTTGTTGGAATAGGCGGGATTGCCGTTGCCGATGATCAGGCGATCCAAGCCAAGATTCCACATCGCCTTCTGGCCGGCTCCATTCGTGCCTGCCACCAGCGCACTGTTGAAACTGCCATTGAGCCCCACCTGACCCACGTTGGCCCCCGCAAGACCGTCGGCACGGTTGAAGACCTGTCCGCCATTGGTGATGATCAACTGATTGCCGGTCGAAGCGACGGAAGCGCCCACTTGAATCTGTCCGGGATTGTCTCGGCCCTTGTTGGTCACAATCAAGGTGCCACCGTTGACGGTCAGCACGTTGTTCGTCGCACTATTGGCCCCGATCTGTAAAAACAGCGTATTGGGCGAACTGCTGTTGGTCGGAATCGCCAGCCACCAAACAGCTCCGGAATTCACGTTGACCTGCACGTTGTTGGCCCCGTTGCCAACCGCCACTGTGCCGGTGGCGTTGGAATTGGTCGCCACGTTGCTGGTGACGTTGGTGCCGCCGTTCATATTCCAATTACCATTCACGATCCAGCTTGCGTTGGATGCCAGCAGAATGCGGGAAGATAGGCCATTGTTGTTGGAGGTGACCAACGTCCCGCCGCTGAAGTTGAAGAGGGAGTTCGTCGGTCCGCCGCCCGCGACGTTGGTTGCCAGCAGGGTTTTGACAACGATTGTGCTGGCACTGTTGGACAGGATCAATGCGCCAGCCGTTCCAGCCTGTGCACCAATATTGAGCGTGGCTTGAGGCGAATTGATTGTTCCGCCGTTGGCTACCACAAGCATTCCGCCGTTGACCGTTGTGTTGCCGCTGTAGTTGTTTGTGCCTGCCAGCGTCAAAGCGCCCGTGCCGTTTTCTATCACAGATCCACCGCCGGTAATCGCACCGCCGGAGATGGTGTAGGATTTGTTGGTCAAGCTGGCAGTTATGCCACCCGGGGAAACCGTCACCGCGTTCGTCACAAGAATTAGCGAAGAGCCGCCCGCACTGTCATCAAATATCACCGAATCACCATCCTGATAATATGCGTTAGTCACGCCAGCAGCAGAAGTGTCCTTCCAGGTAAGATTGGTGCTGGTGTCCCAGTTGCCGCTGCCGGTCGCCCAATATAATGTCAGCGTCCCTATGATCAGCGTGTTTGTTGCGCTGCCATAGTAATTCGGATCGTTGACGGTGCCGATGACGGTATAGTTGCCTGTATTTGTCGGAGCATGCGAACTTACAGCATAACTCGCATTGCTGTAGGTCAGGTTTACCGTCAATCCTGACGGGGTTGTGCTCACGCTAACCGGCCGAGCCGTGCCATCATATGGCTGGCGTAAATTGGATAATGCGAGGAGAGCTAGCGCTTGGCCGACTGTAACGTCTGTGTTTGTGCTGGAGCTAGTGTAGTTGGTCGAGTCAAACGGCGTGAAGATGACCGTTACATTTGTTGTGCCTGTGTTCGTCGCAACAATGGTTGGTGTCGCAAAGGAAAAGCTGCCCAACACCTGCACATTGTTATACGCATCCGTCGCCGTGCTGCCGGCCAGACTGGAATTTGTGAGCGACTGTCCATAGGTAATCGGCGTCGTTATCACGGTCAGCACCGGTATGGCCTTTACCACGTTGCCGCTGGCGGTGCTGGTGTTAGTGACGTTGTCTGCCCAAAGACTGGTTAGCACTACAATGTTGGAGGAGTTATAACTGCCCGCATTTGCCGTGGCCGATAACCGGATAAAAATTGTTCCGCTCGCATTGCCGCCCACATTGGCAATTGTGGCCGTGTTGCTGTAAGGAGTGTTGTTATTGGTGGAAATCTCAAAACCGGGCGCGGCCGTGGCGGTGATGTCCGACGTCAAATTGGTTCCAGTGACCGGGTAACTCTGTGCGGCCGAAGCCGTCCCACAAATCGTGACAAAATTGGTGAATGTGTTCGAGCTGCTGATGACGGGCAGGAAAACGCCCCCCACCCGCAAGCTGCCGGCACCGGTGAGATAGTTCGGATCGGTAGTGTTGTTATAAACGCCCAGCGGTTTGCTGACACCGTTCAGCACCAGCGCCCCCACCTGATTCGTGACGGGAAATCCGAGTTGCAAAGTGGCACCATTAGACACCGTGACTGTTGTGTTTTTGTCCAGAGTAGGTTGTTGAATAATCAATTTACCCCGGCCCACGATGGTATTGCCGCTGTAGGTGTTGGAGCCGGATAACGTGTTGGTGCCACCCAATAGCGTCAGTGCCAGCCGGTGGGTTGCACCGTTCTTGATCGCCCCGGCAAACGTATAGGTATTCAGCCCAGAATTGATGGTCAGCACGGCATCGCTCGTGGCGCTGCTGTTGGTCACCACGGGTGCACCGGTGGTAGTGGAACAATCCAAACCGCCGATGGTCTGGTTATAGCCAGCCAAATCCAGGATGTTGCTCGAAGTCGAAGCCCAGTTCACCTTGGCGCTCACCGGTAGACAGTTCGCAGCGCCACAAATCAGCCACCCTTGATTCGCCGTGGACCAGGCGGCAAAACTGGTGTAGCTCCAGGAATTACTCGTTGAAGTAATGATCCAATTGGCATTGCCATTCAAATTCACCTGCATGTTTGACGCATTCACCGAGCCGGCCAGTTGGCCAAAATCGCCGGCGTTGCCACGAATGGAGAGGACGCCGGCGAAGTTTGTAGCGGTGATCGTATTGGCGAGCGTGAGCGTGGTGCCGGCATTGATTGCATCACTGTCCTGAAAAACCATGGTGTAGGCGCTGCCGTTGCCGGTGATGGTGATGGGACCGCTCAAGATGTTGTTGCCACTAGTGGCGTTGATCAATTCCCGTCCGGTGGTGGAATCGATGTTGATGGCGTTGGTGATGTTTAGACCGCCGCTGAACTGGAACGCGTTCATCAGCGTCGCCGCCTGTGACTGCAAATTGAGCGGGCCGGTGCCCAGAGCGCCGGCATTGGTTACCACCAAAGAGCCGAGACTGGTCACGGTCGTCCCGCCGGCGTAAGTGTTGTTGCCCGACAAGGTCAGGGAATTGGTGCTCCCTTGGATGACGCTGCCGCTGCCGGATATATTGTTTGGCACGACCACGCTGTCGGGTCGATTAAAGATCAGAACGCCGTTGTTGGTGATGTTTCCGCCATCCATCGTCACGGGCGCGATACCGTTGCCAACTTGCAATGTGCCGGCGGAAATCATGGTGCCACCGGTGTAGGTCATGTTATTGGCCAAGATCAAGGTGCCGCTGCCCGTCTTGGTCAAACCGGAAGCGCCCGCCACCACCGCGCTGATGGTTGCCGCCCGCCCAGCGGACAGATTGCTGACAGTGATTTGCGGTGCCGGGCCGGCCAGCGTCAGAGTGTTGGCTGTCACGCCGTTGTTGTCCAACACCCAGCCGGCGGCACTCGCGGGAAGCGTGTCGCCAAATATCAGCGTTTGCAGCGTGCGTGCGGAGTCCAGATGCACCACCGTGGGATCGTTGGTGAGGTTGACTGATTTAAAATCCACCGCCGCGAGCGTTCCATCACCGACCGCATTGTCCAACCAGTTGCTCGTCGCGCTCCAGTTCCGGCCGGTAGCTGCCGTGTTCCAGATGGCCGTGGTCACAATGTCCGCCGCAAGGCTGCCCGGCGGAGTCAGGGAATAATTCGTCGCCGCGTTTCCGCCCAGATAAAAACTCGAAACGGCAATGTTGGTGCCCGGTCCGGCATTGGCAAAATAGCCCAATAGGTAAACATCCACGCCAACCACATCGCCGCTCACGACCCCATTCAAAGTGCCGGTGATGTTAGCGACAGTGCTGCCGTCGTAAGCTTTGTTGCCGGCCACCGGATTCGATATCGTCAGGTTCTTCGGTGCGACTGATTGCGAAGACAACGGAGCCGACAAACTTGGGAGATAGGTGTTGTCGCCGTAATAGAACGCCACAATGTTCGTGTGCGCTCCCGCCGTCAGTGCATTCAATGCCGTTATGGTCACGGTTGCTGTGTTCGTTGCACCGGTCGGCAAATAACCGGTGCCCAAGTCGGTTCCATATTGTCCGCCGTCCCGAACGACCACCAGACCAGTGGCGTCCGATGGTGAAACCGTCACGTCAAACTGCAGGGCATCGCCGTAAGTGCTGGTCGAACCGGTGCCCGCGTGACGGACAAGGGTGGTCGTCGAGGCGGGTGAAACGATTATATTTCCGACGGCGTTGGAGAAAACGGTGGTGGCGGGAGTAAGGGCGGTGCCGCCGGCCGCCGCGAGGCCGCCGTAGATGGTGGCATTCATCGCAATGGTTTGATCAACGCCTACTGGTTGCCAGTTTCCGGCATCGGTTCGATAGGCGGCGGAAACCACATTGCCGGCTCGGCGGAGGCGCAACCAGCCCGGACTCGTGAACGTGGCATTCGTGACGGATAAGACCGGACCAGAATTTGTCGCCCGCCAGAGAAAGCGCACACCGGAACTGCCGCTGAAACCGAGAACCGCACCACTGGCGCCGGCATCCAATGTTTCCCGCAATGCCACGCCACCGAGACCGGTGGCCGACGTATCGCTCTGCTGATTGACGCGGGTGTAAATTTCCGCATCGCCGGTGAAAGTCCGATGCACCAGCACTCCGGCATCCGGCGTCGTGATCAAGGCGTCGCCACTGGTCACCGTGGTGCTTGGGCTTGCGCCATTGGTGGAGTAGGCGGCGGCAACATTGGTCGCGCTGCTTAATGGTGTCCAGATCCACCCCGAGCCGAGCATGCGCTTGAATCGCTCGGTAAAAAGATCACGGCTGTTTGAATTGGTGTCGCTCACCATCAACATCTGCGGCAAGTAATTCGTGCCGTTGACCAGCCGGGAAACAACTGCGCCCGAACTGGCGTCGAGCGTGGTGGCCAGCGGTGTGCCGCCGAGGGTCACGCTCGCCGAGGACTGGTTGCCGTTGGTGGACAGCGTCACCACGGCCGTTTTCACTTCATTGAGAAAATTGGTCACGGCCAGCGCGTTGGGGCACAGGCGCGCGGCAATGATGGCCCCGACCACCGGTCGGTTGGAGGCATAGGTATTGTCAAATGTTGTCGCGGAACCTTGGTAATGGTAGGCGACAAATCGCGCGGCCGCGCCACCATCGAACTTGACGGCGTAGGTGGGTGTGTATCCGGTCAAGCCATCCACCCGATAAAATCGCGCGGCAATCACCGAATTTCCCTCCTGAATACCGACCACCGAGCCGTTGGTGGCGGCATAGGCGGTGTTGGTGTTCAACGCCACGCCATCAAGGTAAACGACATCCGCTTGCGATGGAAAAACTACCGCGCTGGAAATATTTGTATATGGGCCGAGCCAGTTCGTGGCGATGTTGAAGTTGGGTGCCAAAGTTGCCAGGTTGAGAATCGTGCCACGGTCTTGCACGTTTGCGGAATTGAAATAAAGATGGTTCGGTTTGATGTGGCCGGAGCCGGTTTCGAGAACTTTGACGGTGCCATAAGGCGAGTCGTAGGGATCATAGACCAAGCTGACTTGGGCCAGCGCATTTGTGGAATTGAAATCAGCGGCGATGGCCTTGTCCTGCGTGACGTTGTAATACATGCCGGAACTGCCGATGCAAAAATCTGGAGTGATGTAGTTGTAACGATCTTGGCCGGGCGTGTTGGTCTGTCCCCATACGGATTTGATGATGCGGTTCGACCAGGAACTTCCCCAGGCTGCCACATCCAGCGGCGGCAGGTTGCCGTTTTCAACCACATTAAGGTAGTCATAGATTCCATCATTAAATAATCCCAGTGCCGGCAGATTGGTCTGAATCCCGGCGAAATAGTAGAAATTATCCACCGCACCCTTGCCATACATGAAGTCATAATCCCGGCTGTGCGACCCGCCCAGCCGTAACTGTCCTTTGAAGAAGTTCGCCGCCAGATCGGTTGCCAGATAATTGGCGAGCGCCCGTAATTTATCTGCCGCGACTGTATTGGTGACGTTGTTGGCCGCGATGATCAGGTTGTTATAGGTGACAATGGAATATGTGGCAGAGTCGTATTCATGAACGGTCTCCTGGCTCACCTCCGTGATCCAGCTGTCCAGTGCTGCCAATCCAGCATAGTAGCTGTTGGTATCGGATAACGCCTCGCCGAGAGTCAGCCAGTTGGCGATGCGCATCGTATAGATGTTTGAATAGTTGGTATTCACGATGCGCCGTCGAGAGGCCGCAAGGCAATTGGTGATCATTGGCCTGATGCTGTTGACGTAATCGGCTCCAAGTTTGCCGGCATAGCGCTTCATGAGCGGCCCCAGCGGTTTAAAAGTGAACTCGAGGGAGTTTGAATCAACAACATTGGTATCGGTAAAACTCCAAAACAATTGTCCGTAGTGGTAGCTGGCGGGGTTCGTATCCTGTTTTGTGAACATCAGATTGATATACGATTGCGCCTTGGCCACGGCGGTGACGGGATTGGGATAGTCGAGCGCCAGCGCATAATAGGCAGCCTCGGTTAATTGCTGCACGGCGAGGTAAGTGCCGCCGCCCAGCAATTGGTAGTCCAGAGAATCAACCGAACCAATCGCCTGATGGTAAAAAAGGAACGGCATATTGGCAGAGCCCGACACGGCGTTGGTGCTGGCCGAAAAAACAAAGTTATCCAGCGCGAGGCCTTGAGAGCCGGGCAGCGAGTTGTTGGGATTGTCGAAGCGGATCCAAAGATCCGTCCCGGGCGCCCAGGAAAAACCGCCCACAATGGCCGTGATACCTGCTGTGCGGTTCGTGGCCACGGTTCCGTCCAAGGCGAAATTGTTGCTGCTCGTCACCGGCGAGCAAAAGTTCAGCTGACCGTTGCACTGCCAGTTGGCATTGAGATCGCCCAAGTTGGCCGGTGTGTTCGTTGTGAAAGCGAACGTCAGCGGATGCACCGCCGCGCTGCCGCAACGCCACTGCTCGCCATCGTAAGTGATCGTGAAAGAGTTGTAAGTCACGGTGCTACTGTTTTGCAGCCGCAGCCCCACCATGACGTCACCGGAAGTGGATCCATAGGACAACAACCCTAGCGCGCGGTTGGTCGAACCGGTGAGACCATAATTATGCAATACCGTCGCGGCGGCGCTGGTGCCAGTATCGACATTGATTGTCCCGGGGGGCGAATTGGACGCGCTGATCCAGGCATACCACCCAGGCAACGTCGAATTATCTACCCAAGCAATCGAACTACCGGATGTGGGCAGGGAATCGAAATTCTGCTGGTAGTTGCCGCCGCTGTAATTCACTTGAGCTAAAGCTCCGCCGCTGCAGCCAAACAATGCGCAGATTGCGACACAGTAGTTCAGGAGGCGGTGATTAGCGGTGAGAAAACCGGACATGAGTTTACGCAATCATTGGTCGTAAAAAGCAGTGCTGCATTGTCCAAAAAATATGTCAACACCATCAAATGGGCAACTCAAGTTTGTCCGGCATTTGCAGCCTTACGGAGCTTGAATTATATTTAACTTGCTTAAACAAGATTCCGGCTTCCGCGAATGGCGGTGATTGTCTGCGTTGGCACAAACTCACATTGAAAACCTATGAATGAGAAAAATTGGAAAGGGTGGCACTATATGGCTGTTGGCGCGCTTATCGTCGCCTTCAGCGGCTGGCAGATTTGGAATGGCCAGATCAATAGGGGTGTTGGCGGGTTATTGCTTGCGGCAATTTGCATCGGGGTTGGTTTGGTGATGCGCAAGTCGGCGGGTGGTGGATAAGTATAAAAAATTTTCCGGATGCTAGGGAGGGATGTGGTTGTCAGTCGTTTGTCAACGAACAGCAAACACACGATAGTTTGACCTGAACACGCTCTGCTTGTTCAACACTCGAAGAGCGTAGGCAGGGCTGCTGGCAGCATTTCCCAATTGGTGTGGTTGGTTTCCAGCGGCTGCACCAGGATCAGCACCGGGGCCGGGCCGGACGCGCCGAAGGTCAGCCGGCGCAGTGCGGACTGCCACCAGCAGCGGGTCACTTGCGCGTGCCGCGCCTGACCGTCCGAAAACCAGAAGACGGCCTCACGGGTTTCATTGCCCTTGCGGAGCGACAGAATTTTGCCCGCCCCGCCCGGCAGAGTCAGCGCACGTTCTCCGGCAATGGTCCAGCCTGCGCCGCGAAAGCAATATGTGGGGTCGTGCACGGCATGACGGTTCCGCGACCCATCAATGACGACGACGACAAAATTTTCCCGGCCCACCCGGTAAATCCGCTTCACCACTTGCGCCGCACCGAAGATGGATTTTTCCGTTTCGTTCAGCGGCACCTCGCGGCTGGTGAATCCGAGGCCGGATGGTGTCAGCCGGGTGACGCGGTTTTGCGCATCCGGCAGAGGCACCAGATCCCATGCCAGCGCCAGCAATACGGCCAATAGCAGTCCGCCGAGCAAAGCTTTTTGGGAGAGGGAATTCATAGGGTTTCTTGTTTTCTGAACAGCCGATAACCGGCCACGCCCGCCAGCGCCAATGCCAGTCGGAAAATCAAAGTCATGCCAGCGGAGAAATCCGCAAGCCACCAACCGAAAATCGGCATCCACGCCACCGCAGCAAGCAACCACAGCCAAATGCGAGGTGAAAATTTCATCCACGCTCCCACTGCCAGCGCCAGAGCGATGTGGTTGAGAAAATGCACTTCCGTCAACTCGCCCAGCAGGCCGCAGACAATCGTTGCCGCGAGCAGGTAAAAATTAGCCGACAGCTTTGCCGGCGCGTTTTTCAGTAGTCCCAGCACCGGCGCGAGCCACACCGCCAGTGCCAGCCAGCCGAAATGGTCGTGCGGCGAATGCAGCCAGGCGTTCAGCAGATCGCGCGACAGGAACACGGCGAAAAACAAAACCGTCAGTTCTGTCACCGGCCATGACTTTGAGAATTTCACGAACGCACCCCCGCCTTTTCACTCCGGTGACCGAAGGCCGCAAATGTCAGACCGCACAAGGCGAACATCGCGATCAGCACCAACCAGCCGCCCCATTCGTGGAACCAGCCGTTGGCCGCGTCCGCACCGAAGGTCAACGCCACGGCGCTCAGCATCACCACGCGCAACGTGTTTGCCAACCAGGCGACGAACGGCAGCATCACCACCGCTGGCCAATAATAACGGCTCCGTCCAAGTTGCACGAACGCCATCACGCCGCCGGCCACGACCATCGCTTGCAATACTTTCAGTCCTGCGCAGGCGGCGGTGACCTCCACCGGAAAATTTTGCACAACAACTTGGGTGCCGTCGCGCGTCACCGCCAGGCCGAGCATCTGGAAAAAATGTTGCGCCGACCATGCGGCCGACAGCCGGAACCACCAGCCGAGCGACGGCAAATCCAGCGTCAGCCAGGGAAATGCCAGTAGCAGGAAAATCAACAGTCGCCGCAGTTCGCCGGATTTTTGCGCGGCGATCTTTCCGCCCAGCCACGACCACACGGCAAGCGTCCAGCCCAGTGCCAAGAGAAACGTCACGTCCAGCGCGAGCCCAAAAAAGAAAATTCCCGCCGCTGCGGTCAGCAAACCGGTGTTCAATGAGACGTCGTCTTTGCGCCAGCCGCGCCACGGTGTGCCGAGCCAGAGGAAAACCGCCGGCGCGGCGAGCAGCGGCAACACTTCGTCCAGTGACGACAGCCAGGTCCGGTCACGCAGCCAGATGAAGGCCGCCACGGCGATCAAAACTCCGAGCCAAAGCTGGTCGCGCCATTTCATTTGCCGGCGATTTTTTTATCGATGACCGCGAGGTTGGCACGGAACTGGAGATCCTCAGGCGCGAGTTGCACCACCTCGCTTGTAAGCCGACGGGCTTCCGCCCAGTCGCGGCGGTCGAACGCCTGCTTCGCGAGAAACGCCTTCGCCGGGATAGAGGTTTGGACGATGGATTTATAAATCGTCTCCGCCTCGGTCATCCGGCCGGTGTGCACGGCGACGTTGGCAAGCAGTTCACGGCCGAGCGGATCGGTAGCCAGTTGTGCGTTTTGTCCGATCCACTTCTTCGCCTCATCATATTTTTTGGCGTCCACATTCGCCAGCGCCAGCAAGTAGCTCGCGCGGAAACCGATGGCGGAATTTTGCGATGCGAGCGGCACCAGTTCGGCAAGACCGGCGTGCTGGTTGCCGGTTTCAATCTTGATTTCGGCGGCGAGCAGTTGCAGCAGCGGGTCGTTTTTTTGCTTCGCCAAAAAATCCAGTGCGGCGGACGGGCTGCGGTTTGCCCGCAAACACTGGGCCAGACCGTAGGCAAACCAGGCCGGTTCGTCTGGCAGAACGGTTTTTGCCTCGCGCAAACGTAACGCGGCTTCGCGCCAGCCGGCGGCGAGAAAGGCGGCGGCAAAGGCGTCCGGTCCACGCAACAATGCGTCCAGGTCGGCGGGCACTATGGCGTGGCCGGTGGCACGTTCTTGCGCTGCCAGAGTTTCGAGTTGATTAAAAAATTCGGGTCGTTCGCCGGCCGGCGTGTCGGAGGCGATGACCAGCTCGGCTGGATTCAGCGAGTGTTTCTGGCGGTAGAGGAGAATGCGGGCGAGCGCGATCTCGAGGTCGGGTTGCCACGAACGGGAGCGGAAGGGATTGAATTTGAGCAGTTCGGCGGCTTCGGGCTCGCGTCTCTGTTGCAACGCATTCGCGAGCCGCAACCAGAAAATTTCGGGGCGTTGCTGGCTTAGTCGATCGGCCGACGGCAGCAGGTTGAACGAGGCGTTGTCGAAAAATTTGGCGGGATCCAGTGAGCCGATCCACTTGGCCAGTGGTTGCCATTCGCCGTCAGAGACTTTGTCGGCGGCGAAATCTCCGGGTCGGATCAGGCGTTGCCAGAAGGCGGCCTTGAGCGCGATAAAATCGAAACTGGGCCGCGTCAGCGCCGCCTCCCAGGCGGCGAGCGCGGCGTCGTAATTATTCTGGCGACGATAAAATTCGGCGAGTTGGTCGGTCAGCAGCGGATTGTTGGTTTGCGCGATGACAGCAGCGAGATATTCGAGGCGTGCCGCCCCGGGTTTGCCGGCGGCTTCCAAAATCTGGCCGCGAAACGAGCGGAGTTCGGGATTGCGGGAATCAAGTTCAGTCGCGGTGGAAAGCAACTGCCACGCCTGTGGCAGATCATTTTTAGCGACGAGCAGTGCGAGGCGTTCGAGCCGGGTGGCTTCCGCCTGACCGGTGAATTGTCTCGAGCGCAAAATCTTTTCGGCCTCACGCGGTTTGCCGGCGACGAGCAAAATATCGCTGTCGAGCACCACCCAATCTACCGGTCGTGTTTCATGACCGGCCCAGCTTTTACGGATGGCTTCGAGTGCGGTGTGATTGCGGCTGGCAAGAAACGCACGGGCCAGCACCAGCGAGGCTTCTTCGTCGGCATAAATCCGCACGGGCGTGCGCTGGAAAATCGCCGCCAGTTCCGGCGCTGCGCGGCGACCGGCGAGCGCGCGGACTTCCAGCGGCGGCCAGTTCAGTTTGGTGGTGGCCGGCTGTTGCCGGATGATGGCCAGCGCGTCGTCGAAATCGTTGCGGGCGATGAGTTGTTGCGCCAGCGCGAAGGCGCGGTGTTCCTGCCGTTCGACGACGTGGTTGCGCCAGGTTGTGATTCCCAAAAAAAGCGTCGTGCCCGCAACCGCGAGCACGACGAGCGCAACAATGATTTTCTTGGAATTCATCCGGCGGGATTTTACGCCACCGCCAGAGCTTTGCAATCCATCCGGCGCTTGGCCCAGACGGCGAGCACGAGGAACGAACCGAGCGTGAGCCACATCGCCGGTTCCGGCGTGGCGAGCAGCGACTTGACCGTGGCTGCACCGACATTCAGGGCGATCACAGCGTCATTGATATCCTTGTCACCCCCGCCCCACATGTCTTTGAAGGCGATGAAAACATAGGGACTGTTCAACTGGGGCGCGGCGAAAACTTGCGGCGTGAAGGCGGCGACGTGATGGTTGAAATTGTCACCATTGAGGGACTCCACACTGGAAAATACTGCGCTTCCCCCATTGGCACCGTTGGCAATCATGAAGAAGTCCAGTTTAGTTCCCTTGTTGAAGGTGCCCATGTTCACAAAGTCACCCGGCAACAACAGTTGCGAAGCGGAGCGGGTGGCACCGGAATAATTCCCGCCGGGGTTGAAATCTGCCGGACTGGAAACATCGGGGAACATCAGTTTGGAACTAGACGCCGTGACTTCCTGCCACCAATTCTGCGGATCCTTGCCGCCCGCCGCCACGGATTCAAAACCGACCGAATTATGAAAACCGGCTCCTTCGGCAATGAAGGTCGCGGTCACGGTTTGCTTGGTGGCCAGCACGAGCTTGTTCACGTCGATGTTCTGGACAAACGCCGGGCTGTTCAGATTGTTGTGGCCGTCCGGCAGGTATTTGGCGCAAAGTTGCAAGGCGGAAGGCAATACGTTTTTGTCGAAATTTGCCGACGTGGCGGTGGAACCAGCTTCCATCACCGGTCCGGCAATTTTCAAACCGTAGGGATCGGCGGTAGCCTGCACTGGCGAGATCTTGCCGGCCGACTGGTTGTCGCTGCTGGACTTGGAGGACTTGTTGCCACCTTCACCGTCATTGTTGGATTTGTTGTCGTTCTGTTTTGAGCTGTCGCTATTTTCGCTGGATTGGTTGTTGTTTTCCTTCGAGGCTTGCGAGTCGTCCGCGCGCACCGTCAGGGCGAAGGTCATCAGCGCAACCAAGCTGAGGCTCAGTGTGGGTTTGATATATTTTTCAATTTTCATAGTGAGCACCTTTTAGCAGCGACCGTGCCAACCGCAATTTCCCAGTATTTTCAACGGTTTTTCAAGACGATATAGTTGCAATGCGTAATATTATTGCAAATGTAATGCAAAATCAACATCATGCATTGCATGAGAATTGGTTTACAGCCGCATTCACGCTCACCTCAAATCCATCGCCGGCTGGAGGCGCTGCATTTGCCGGTTTTCACCCTCGACCCGGCACGGATCCAGGAACTGACCGCCGAATCCGCTGATATGGTTTATTTGATTCCCCGCAGCGAACTCGGTGCGCGCAGTTGGAACTCGCTGCGTGTCCATCTCGCCCGCGCCAGCCGCCAGTTCATCGTCCTCGGTGAAAAACTTTCCACGGCGGAAATCGTCGCCGCCCTGCGCGATGGCGCGGCGGACGTGCTGGATGAAAGCGATACCGATGCGCGCTGGCGTTCCGCGTTCGAGCACGCCGTCGCAGCGCAAAAACTTTGGGTGCAACTTTACGGCGGCGAATCGCTGCATGCTGAGGACGCACTCGCCGGTATTTCCGCCGCGTTGCGCGCCATGCGGCAGACCGTGGAAAAAATCGGCCCGACGGATGTCAACGTCCTGATTCTCGGCGAATCCGGCGTCGGCAAGGAAAAGGTCGCCCGCGCGCTGCATGACGCCAGCCGGCGGAAACAGTTTGTGGCGCTCAACTGCGCCGCCATTCCGAAGGACCTGATCGAGGCGGAAATTTTTGGCGTGGAAAAAGGCGCGTTCACCGGCGCGCTTAAATCGCGGCCCGGCCTTGTCGAACAGGCGTCCGGCGGCACTTTGTTTCTCGACGAGATCGGCGAAATGGATCTCTCGCTCCAGCCGAAGTTGCTGCGCTTTTTGGAAACGCGCGTCGCCCGGCGCGTCGGCAGCGAGGGCGAATACAAATCCAAGGCGCGCATCGTCGCCGCCACGAACCGTGATCTGCGCGCCGAGGCGGAGGCGGGAAAATTCCGCGCCGATCTGTTCTACCGGCTCGCCGAGATTTCGCTGACCGTGCCGCCGCTGCGTGAACGGCGCGAGGACATCGCGCCGCTGGTGCGGATTTTCCTGCGGCAGGCCGGCGAGCGGTTCGGCAAAAACCTGGAAAGCGTGGAGCCGGCGCTGTTGCAGCGTTTTCTCAATTACGACTGGCCGGGCAACGCTCGCGAATTGAAGAGCGCGATCGACCGGCTGGCCTTGCTTTACGACGGCCCGGTGCTGCGTGAGGGCTGGTGGGATGCGCCGCCGCTAACGGCATCGGCGATTGCGGCAGAAAAAAACACAGCTGTGACGATTGCCGCTCCGCCGAAGGTCAGCGGATTTCCCACCCGTGGAAAAAAACTGGAGCTGGCCAGACAGATGCTGGCCGAGAGCGAAAATAATTTCACCTTGGTGGCCGCGCAACTGGGCATCAATCCGACCACCTTGTGGCGCTGGCGCAAGGCGGGGAAATTATGAAGCCGTCGCTGCCCCGGTTTTTCGGCGTGCTAACGGCGACCATGGTGCTAACCGGTTTCGGGCTGGCAGTGCTGGCCGGTGCGCTGCTTCGGGAGACCCCCAAATTCTGGCGCAATGCCGGCGGCTTTTCGGAGGGGTTCCGTGATCTGGTGTTTGCCGGTTTCTATCCGTTACTCGTGATTTATTTTTGCGCTCTGGTGTTTGGCAGTTTTACTGGCTGGCAATTACTACGGGCGCGCAGCCGCAGCGGCGGCGTTTTGCTGCTGGCTTGCAGCCTGAACTGGCTGCTGTTCTTCGCTATCACGGCGGTGGTGTTGTGGAACAATTTTGAAAACCTGATGAACGGCCGGCCGTTGCACTATCACGCGCCGTGAATCACTGCCCGACACTTACCCCGACGCCAATGGTTCCCTTGCCGCCGGCGGCATGGACGCCTTCGTTGGCCGCCACGGTGCGCACAAACGTGTCCACGACTGTCTTGATGGCGTTTTGAAACATGCCGAGCGGATGGTCGGGCACATACACGATGTCGCGGGGTTGCAGCGGCACTTCCGGAGCCTTGCCTTTGAGGATGTCCAGAAAGTTCACGACGGCATAATGCGGTTCGGTCAGCGAGCCACGAATGATGACGACCTCGCCGAGCCAAGCGTCCGGCAGCGTGCCGTGGGCATTGGCGATGGCCGAACTCAAGGTGACCTGATCCTTGAACGACACCGGACGGGGTGAACCCACCGCACCGAGGACATAAACTTCCGACGACAGTGCCGAGGGCAGGAAGATGAAATCATCCGGCTCGAGGTAAATGTTCTGCGACATGTCGCCTTCGTGGATGAGTTTTTTGAAATTCACCGGCAAAAATTTGCCGTGCCGCAGCAGGAAACTGTGCTGTAAATCCGCCAGTTCCTCCGTCGTGCCGGTGAACTGCGCGGTGTAAAGCCCGCCGGCGCGGGTGACCGCATCGATGATCGTCATCGGCCCCTCCAGCGGGTAGATGCCCGGCGTGTTGAGCCGGCCCAAAACCCAGACGCGCGCACTGCGAACCTCGCGCAGGGTGATGGACACCCGTGGTTTCTTGTAGAATTGGGCCAGCTTGGATTGCAGCAAGTCGCGCGTTTGCGTTGGCGTGAGACCCCAGACGCTGAGGCCTGGCAGCAGGTCGAAATAAATTTTTCCGTCCGGCCCCACCAGCGCCGATTGCGAGCCTTGCCCGGCACCAAGCAGCTCAACATCCAGATGGTCGCCCGGCCCGAGCCGGAATTCGTTCGTGGGAGTTTTAAGCAAGGCTGATTCCAGTGCGTTGGTAGTCTCCAGATTTTGAAAGCCGGCACCGGTTTGCTGACGCGGGTTAAACGACGGGCCGTGCAGCACGTTCGCGCAGCCGACGGCGAGCAGCCCGACCAACGCAAATAAAATGTTCAAGGAGGCGCGCATCATTGGATGGACGGCAGCAGGGGCGAGGTGGTCAGCGGCCGGATATTGTTTCCGACCCATGTCGTTGTCATGCCCTGGGCATAGGCATTGAGTGCCAGTTGCAACAAATCCACCGCGCTCTGCCACGGTTTTTCCGAGACGTAAATGATGTCCTTGGGCTGCAACACGAAATCCTTTTCACGGCCGGCCAGGATGGCGGCCAGATTCACCACGAAGGTCTGCGGCTTTTGCAGCGAGCCGCGCACGACCAGCACGCGTTGTTGGAACGCCCTCGGGGAAAATCCGCCGCGCACCGTCAGCACGCCGACCAGCGTGTTTTCCGCCGTGAGTCCCAGCGGTCCCGGCGTGCCGACCGCACCGAGCAGATACACTTCGTTCACCGTGCCGGACGGAAAATAAATGTAGTCGCCCGGTGCCACCAAAATATTTTGCGTCAGATCCCCGTGGTCGAAGAGCCGCTCAAAATCCACCGGCAGCCGTTTTTGGTCGCGCACGATGAACGCTCGTTTCATGTCCGCCAGTTCGATCGTGTTGTGCTCGTAAAGCCCGGTGGCGATGCCGCGCGCCCGCGCCACGGCCTCGATGATGGTCAGCGGTTTGTCGAGGATGTAGGCGCCTCGATCCACCACCGCGCCCATGAGATAATATCGTTTACTGCGCCACTCTACCGGTATCACCACGGTGCGGACATTGCGATAATATTGCCCCAGTTCCCGATCCAGCTTCGCACGCATTTCGTCCACGGTCAGGCCCGCGACCGGCACGCTTTGCGCTTCCAGAAAGCTGATGCGCCCGTCCGGTCCCACTGGCACATAATTGCGACCGGAATCGGATCGGCCGTAAATCCGCAGATTGAAAATGTCGCCCGCGCCGACGGTGTAATGCTTCTGCCAGTCCGCATAGAACGGTGTCTGGGTGGAGCCGGAAAATCCGTCGAATGCCACGATGTTTGTTTCCGCTGCTGGCAGCGAACCGGCACCCAGAATTGAAATCGCTAGAACCAGTGGCAAAAGTTTTTCCAAAAACGCCACGCGCGAAAAATCCGCCGGCTCGCGGTTCAGCGCCGCCGCTGCGAGCGTCACCTCGCCGGCCTCCACGGTTTCGAGCGTTTGAGCCAGATCGTTTTGCTGTGAGCCGCCGCTCGTCGCGACCCACACGACCGCCGGCATCAGTTCTGCCGCCAGCACGGCATCCAGGCCGGTCATCGCTGGCAGTTCGACGAGCAATATCAGCGACGGAATTGCCCGCCACGCTTCCAACGCCCGCTGCCAGCCGGCGCGATGTTCCAGATTCCATGTCCACGTTGCGTCGTAACGCAATTCCAGCGGCACGCCTGGCTGCTCCCGCAGGTGTCGCACCACCAAGTCTGGCGTTTGCAAAGCATCCGCCAGTGCCAAAGTCTTGATTTGATTGGCGTTCGACGCGGTGTTCGTCACCGTCACCACCGGCAGTCGCCGGTCGTGTGCCGCGTCGCGCAAATGGCCGATGAGAGTGGACTTGCCCTCACCGCTGCTCGCCGAGGTGAACGCCAGGGTCACGCGCGGCTCATTCAACAATTTCAACTGTCGCAGCAATTGCGACCACGCGCGGAAACGCCATTGCGCCAGTTCCGTCGCCGGTAAACCGGCTGTATCCGGCAGCCGCGCTATCACCGGCACCCCCGTTGCGCGGCGCAAATCGCCTGCCGAGAGCACTCGCAAGTCCATCAGTTCGCGTCCACAAATCCAGAGGAGCGCCGCGCCCAGGCCGAAAATAAATCCGGCGATGGTGATGATGATGATTTTCTTCCAGCGGTTGCCGACTTCCACGCTGTCTTCGGTCGCCGGCGCGAACAGCCGGTAAAGCCCCGGCGAATTGGCCTCGTAAACCTCCGCCTCGCGCTGGCGACCGGCCAGCAGGTCGCGCGTGGCCTGCAGGGTCTGCTGGCGCGCGATTATCTGGGCATAGCGCTGGCTTTTTTCAGGAACCCCGTTCAACTTCTGTTTCAAGTTGTTCAAATAATCCGCCAGTTGAGCGACGCGGCGGGTGAGTCCCTCCCGTTCGCTGCGCAGGTTGACGACCTGTAAATAAAGGTCGTTCGCCACGGTGTTGCCGGTGAATTGAAACGCCGGCGGATTGGTGCTGGCGATGGAGTCGGCGAGCTGTTTTTCCAGCACGGCGACTTTTCCCTGGGCGTCCTTGACGATGGGATTGGCGTCGGCATAAGCGGTGCGAAGAGTGTTCAACTCCTGCCGCGCCTGATTGAGCCGCATGGCCAGCGGATCCTGCTGGGCGAGTTCTCGTTCCACGCTGCCGAGCCGGAAATCCACCGTCTGCAAATCAGTCTTGGCCGTTTCCAAATGCATCTCGGCCTCGCCGAGCTGATGCAGGTAAGCCTCCACTTCGCGGTCGGCGCCATAAAACTCGCTGCCGCGACTGAACTCGAGCAATTCCTTGTTGACCTCTTCCAGTTCCGCATCACCGCGGGTGATCTGGTCGCGCAAAAACTTGTTCAGTTCCGCCGCCTCCTCGGATTGCATTTGCGCCGTCAGCGCCACGACCGCATTGCCATAGGCATTGATCAATTCCGCCGTCGCCTTCGGGCTGCCGCCGCCATTGAGCGTCACATTGATCAGGTCCGTTTCGCGTTCCGGTGCAATCTTCAGGCTGCTTAACAAGGCGTCCCCGCTCATGGGCGGGTGAGCCGCGCGGCCGACTTTTTCCAGCAGCTTCGGCGATTGCATCACGCTGACAATCGTCCCGGCGGTGACCTGCCGCGGCTTGAACGGCTCGCCGAATTGCGACTGCCGGATGGTCGTTGTGACTTCGCGCCGGATGAGCTGGATCGTCGTCGTGTAGCTCGTGTGGAATTTGAAAATGGCGAAAACGAAGATGGGCACCGTGCAGGCCGCGCCGACCAGCGGCAGCAGTTTCCATTTCCGTATCACGGCCACGACCAGCCGCAACGGATCGAACGGCAGACCTTTTCCTCCGGCTGCCGCCGGTGCTTCCAGCTTCGCGACCGGCGCCGGCGAACCCGCCAGCACGGCGGTTGTGGGCGTGGTTGGTGATGCGGCGGCGGATTGCTCGCGCTTTTTCTGCACGGCGCTGACACTGAAATTTTCCGGTTCGTTCATAGGGGCAAAAGTTGATGCCGTTCCAGATCGCGAACCACGGCATTGACGGCGGCAGTCTCGACTTTGGCAGCTTCGCCGACCCACGCGTGTTCCAGCGCGAGCTTGGCCAGTCGGTTCACTTCGCGCGGAATGCCGTGTGTGGCCTTGAAGATTTCGAGCGCCGCCGTCGGCGAAAAAACATTGCCGGTCGGGTGTCCGGCGGCGCGCAGCCGGTGACGCAGGTAATTTTCCATGTCGTCCGCCCGCAGCGGCTTCAGGTGAAAGCGCAGGCTGACGCGCTGGTTGATGGCCGCGTCATCCACGATCATCTTCCGCAGTTCCGGCTGGCCAATGAGTATGAGTGTAAGCAGCGATGCCCCGCCGCCGTTGAAATTTGTCAGCCACCGCAGTTCGTGGATCGTTTCCACCGCCATGTCCTGTGCCTCGTCGAGCAGCAGCACGAGGTGTCGTCCACCGGCGTTCACCTTGCGGACGAGCTGTTCGAACAGTTCGCAACGCGCCAGTTTGCCTTCGCCGTTGAGATGGATTTGCGGATCCAGCCGGCGCAAGATCGAGCCGAGCAATTCTTCGAGCGGAAAGCCCGAATTTTCCACGGTGATGACCTGAAAGCGCGTCGCATCAATGCGCCCCGCAAAGACCGCGCGGGTCAGCGTTTTACCGCTGCCGATTTCACCGGTGAGCAAGCCGAGGTTCATCGTCGCCTCGCTGACGAGGTAAAGCAGCCGGCTCAATGCCTCCTCGTGCTCCGGCCCGGCAAAGAAATAACGCGTATCCCACGTCGCCTCAAAGGGACGTTCGCGCAGATTCCAATGCCGTAATAAATCCATGTTCTAAACAAAATTCAAATGAAGCGACGCATTTTAGCACTTTCCGTGCCGCCCTGCCTGTTCATAAATCGCCAGTGTTTTCAGGGCGTTTTCGCTCCAGTCGAACCGTCTGGCGTTCGCAAAACCTTTTGCGCGCCAGCGTTCCCGTTCGTCCGGGTTGCCGGCCATTTTTGCCAGTGCACCGGCGATGCTGGCAATGTCTTCCGGTTCAACGGTGAGCGCGGCGTCGGCGACGACTTCGCGCAAAGAGCCACGGGTTGAGCTGATGACTGGCACGCCGCTGGCCATCGCTTCAATGGGTGGAAAACCGAAGCCCTCGAACAGTGACGGATAAATGAAAACATCCGTGGCGTGGTAAAGTTCCGGCAACGCGGCATCGCTGACGAAGCCAAGAAACCGGATGTCATCCGCGAACGGCGAGCTTTTTGCCGCCGCGTAAATCGCCTCCGCGCCGTGCCAGTCGCTGCCGCCGAGCGCGAGCAGCCAGTCGGATTGGGTCGCGGTCTTGAACCGGTTGAACGCTTCAATCAGCCGGACGTGGTTCTTGCCGGGATGTTCGAGCCGCGAGACGAAAAGAAAAAACGGACGGTCAAGCTTCCATTTCTCTGCCGCCAGTTTTTTGGCGGCGGCGGTATCGCCGGGCTGGAACCGGCGGTGGTCGATGCCGTTCCAGACAACGCTCACGCGGTCACGACCGAGGCCGAAGAATGTTTCGAGATCACGCGCGGTGTTTTCGCTGACGGCAATGATTTCATCCTGGCGGCGGGCCAGTTGCTTGACGACCACGCGGCCGTAGATCATGCGCTTCCAGTCGTATTTGCCGGTGATGTGAAACGGCGCGAGGTCATGGATGGTGGCGACGAGCGGGCAGGGCGCGCGCCAGAGCATGCGCCGGTAGCTGGGCACATGCAGGACGTCGAGGCCGAGTTTTTTCGCAAGTTTCGGCAGTTCGGTCTGGTGCCAGAGAACGTTCTTGACCGCTGGCCGGAATTTCTCGGCCACGGGAATGAAGTTCATTTTGCCCTTGGCGAAGTCGAACAGCGGCAAATCTTCCTCCAGGACGAAGAGATTGAACTCGTTTTTATCCGCGTGCGGCAGCATCGCCCGCAGCAGGGCGAAGACATACTGGGCCACTCCGGTTTTCCCGCGCTGGATGACCGAAGTGGTGAAACCGATTTTCATTTGGCCTCGTCAAGGAGGTATTGTTCCAGCCGCGTGTGCCGGAGCACATTGCGCACGGCGGCGGTGGGGTTGGTGAATTTGAGGTCGATGTCGCGGCGCTTGAGATTTTTTTTGAACCGCAACATCAGGCCGATGCCGCTGCTGTCCACAAATGTCACCCGCGTCAGGTCGATCGCCACGGACATGCCGGGCGAGGTCTGCGCCAGTTCGGATTCGGTGTGGGTGCCCAGTTCGATGGCGTTCAGCGCGGTGACCTCGCCGGACCAGCGGATCTGTAGTTGGGTGTCGCGCAGGCCGCTCGTGACAGTGGGCGAGCGGGAGAAGCTGTCCATCAGAAAGCGCGCCTCGGCCATGCTGCTCTGGATGTTAAAGAACTCGTCAAGCTTCATCACCTGAAGCGCCGATGCGATGGCGGGGCGGGGAGCGATCAGATAAAATTGGAAACCCAGTTCGCGGGCGCGTTTGCGCAGCCGGATCAACAGACCGATGCCGGTGCTGTCCACAAAATCGGTGTTGGCCAGATCCAGAAACACGTTGCCCTTTTCCACGGTGCGCACCCATTCGGCTTGAAGGGATTTGGCTTCGGCCGCGCCCAGTCGTTCCGGAGCCTGGATGACAATTTTGCCGAATTGGTCGGCGGCGATCGGCGGCGGGCTGGTGTGGGCCGGGGATTTTTTCCAGGAGTGCAACTGCCACCATTGGCGCAGAATCGCGACCGTGAAAACCCGCAGATCCTTGCCGTAACGGCTCACCAGCCGCTTCGGTTCCTGCAGCATCCGGTAAATCCATTCCATGCCGGTCTTCTGCATCCATTCCGGCGCGCGTTGGAACGTGCCGGCCAGAAAATCAATCGTCGCCCCGACGCCCACGGTGAATGGCACGCCGGCGTCGCGGTAGTGCATGTTGATCCATTTTTCCTGTTTCGGGCAGCCGAACGCGACGAGCAGGATGTCCGGTTTCGCCTCGTGGATCCGGCGTAAAATGTCGGCGTGATCCATTTCCAGCAACGGTTTGAATGGCGGCGAATACGCACCGACCAGCCGGAGTTTTGGATGTTTGGCGAGGGTCTTTTCAGCGGCGGCGGCGACGCTTTGCTCCGTGCCGCCGAGAAAAAACACCTTCCAGCTTTTTTCTTCCGCCAGCGCGAGCAGCAGCGGGATCATGCCCGAGCCGGTGACTCGTTCCGGCAGCGGATTACCGAGATATTTTGAAGCCCAGACGATCGGCATGCCGTCGGCCAGCACGAGGTGGGCATCGAATAAAATCCGCCGCAGTTCGACGTCTTCCAGCGCCTGCACGATGAAGTCCACGTTGGCCGTCGCGCCGTAATGCGGCTGCCCGGACGCGATCATTTCGCCGATGATGGCCAGGGTTTCCGGCGTGGTGACATTGTCGAACGGCACGCCAAGGATGGCGATGGGTGCGCGGTCGGTTCGAGCAATGGACGGATTAGCCTGCATGAACAAGGAAGGATTTAACATGTTTGGCGGGAAAGTCCAAGCCGAGAAAATCCGTTGGCCGCAGGGAAAAATCCGCTATCCTCGCGCGGTTGACCACGGTTGACCTCATCAAGCTTGCGATTGTCGGCCCGCTGTTTTTCCTGCTGGCGCCCGCCGCCGGATTATTTCTGAAAGGCCGCTTGGAGTGGCAGCGCGTCGTGTTTGCGCTGATGTGTTTCATGACCATCAACGGTCTGCTGGCCGCAGGCAACTGGGGCCTGACGCTGGGGTCGATCGAGACGTATCGCGGCCATACCAAGGGTTATCATTTCTTCTTCAACGAGGCGCTCGCCATCATGCTCATCGTCGCCAAATGGCGCGAGGACCGAAAATCCTTCCGCTGGCTGCCGCCGGGAATCGGCTGGTATTTGTTGTATTGCGGGATTTCGCTGCTGTCATTGCTGAATGCGCCGGACAAAAATCTTTGCTACATGGCCGCACACAAACAGATTTTCGCCGCCGTGCTGATGGTCGCCACATTCAACACCTTGAAGACGGAAGACGATCTGAAATATTTTTTGCGGGTCATGGTCGGAACGATGGTGTGGGAACTGTTTGTCTGCCTGAAGTTGAAATATCTTCAGCACATGTATCAGGTGCACGGCACCTTCGAGCATCAGAATCCGCTGGCGATGTATTCCATCCTGATCGGCATGGTATTTCTGGCCACGGCCCTTGGCCCGCCGTTCAAACGCGCGAACTGGGTTTTGTTCGGCTTTCTCACCTGCGCCGCCATCGTGGAGTGCACCCTGTCGCGCGGCGCACTGGTGATGTTCGGGCTGGGGGCAATAGCCGTGACCGGCGCGAGCCTGATGGAAAAGGTCACTTCCCGCCGGGTGATGTTGACGGCGACGATGGGCATCGTTGGCGCGCTGGGCTTGATGCTGGCGCTGGACACGATCATCTCCCGCTTTCACGACAAGGGCAACCAGTCCAGTGCTGACCTGCGCGAAGTGATGAAGAATGCGTGTCGGGCAATGGTTCACGACCATGCGCTGGGCGTCGGCTGGAACAACTATGCGCTCGTCGTCAATCCGCCTTATCCTTATGCCGAAATTTATTACGAATGGGTGCGCAGCCGCAACATGAAGGTCCGGCCGGAACAGGCCAATCCCGTCGTCGAAAGCCACTATTATCTTCTGCTCGCGGAAAACGGCCGGGCCGGACTCATCGCGTGGCTGGCGGTGATTTCAGTGGGACTATGGCGCAACGCCCGGGCGTTTTTTACCTTCGGCCATTCGTTCCTGCGCTGTTTGAGCCTCGGCATTTTTATGGGTTGCCTGCTGAACTACGGCCAGAGCACGCTCGAACGAGTTCTCGTCCAGCCGCGCAACCTCATGCTCTGGCTCATCCTTTTCGGCATCACCGCGCGGCTTGAAGTCATGCGGCGTGAAGCCAAGAAACAAAAGCTCGCAGTAAAAATCCCATGAATCCGACCCGATCCCGCCCGTGGTGGCTGCGCAAACGGATTCTGTTTCCGCTGGTGCTGGTCATCGGCCTGGCCGTCACCGGCCTCATCGCGTTTGTGAATTCCGACACCTCGACGATTGTGGTTTACAACGAGACCGGTAATCCGTTGCCACCGCTGCTTATCCGTGCGTGCGACCAGACCAAGACGTTTGCTTCGCTCGCTGACCAGGAATCCATTTGTTTCGTGCTCAAGCCCAATGGTGCCGAAAGCGTCATCCATCTCGAACTTGCTACTGACCCGCCATGGAAATGGGAAGGTGAAAACATTCGTCCGCACGGAGGTCGCCGCGTGTCCATTCGCCTGCTGCCGGACGGGCAGGTGGAGGCGTTTGATCAGATTTCCTGGTGGCGTCGTTGAAAATACAAAAATATGAACCCGCAGAATAAAAACAATCCAGCCGAAAACTCCAGCGCCGCTGTTCGCCGATGCCATTGCCAGTTCTGGCGCGCGCTGTTCATCGCCTTATTTTGTATCGTGGCGCTGTTGGCGGCTTGTGAAGCACGGCTGTTCAATCGGCTTGCCGCTCGTCGGGAAATACCCGCCGGCAACTTGGACGGCAAGTTAAGCGACCAGAATTTCCATCAACTCCTCAATCGAACCATCTTAGATTTGAATCAGCTAAAACCTCTGAGTCGTGCTGAAACTTCCGATTACGGCCCGGTTGAAAAATTATTTCGCAATGGTTTTGAGAAAAGGAAACTCAATCCTTCACACGCGCTGCTGGCCATGGGCATCGCCGCCAGCCGGCCTTCGACCAATTCGCCGGCCTTCGCCGCGCTCGAAAAATACTGTGCGCGGATTGTGGCTACCGACGGCACGCCGGTTCCCGATTTGTGCGTGATCGATGATTTCACAGCCGGCGAAGTGTTTCTGGAAATGTATCAACGCACCGGAAAAGATTTTTATCGTCTCGGCGCGCAAAAGCTGGCGCGCCGGTTGTTGACTTGTCCAACCAACCAGCTCGGCACCTTGTCCTATCGGATTGAATATCCCGACGTCCTGATGGTGGATGACAAAGGCATGATTTGCGGTTTCCTGATCCGCTACGGCGCGGAATTTGGCGATGCTGCTGCGCTCGATCTGGGGGTGCGCCAACTTCGCATTTTTCTCCGACATGGCTTGAACGAATCGACCGGTCTGCCTTATCACGCTTATGATTTGAAGCTGGATCGAAAATTCGGACCAGACACCTGGCTGCGCGGGACCGGCTGGCTGGCGATGGGTCTGGCGGATGCGCTGACTTATTTGCCGAAGGATCACGAAGCGCGTGCCGAGTTTGCCGGCGCACTGAACAAACTGCTGGAAACCTTGCGCACTTATCAAGAACCGGACGGCTGCTGGCACTGGGACGTGAACAATCCCGTGGCGGAACTCGACACTTCCGGCACGGCAATGATCGGCTACGCCATCGAAAAAGCCATCAAGGTCGGCGGCATTGATTCGTCATGGCAAACCTTGTCGGAGAATGCCCTGCGCGGCGTGTTGCGTCACACGCATCCAAACGGTCTGGTGGATCAAGCACTCGGCGAATGCAACGGCGTGGGGCATTACGCCAAATCATTCAAGCCGTCGAACTATGCGCAAGGTCCGTCACTCGCACTGTTCGCACTGATTCAGCAACGTCACGCGAACCAGAATCAAACTGCACGCTGAATTTGCCAGAGATTATTTCCGTTTTGCTTTTCTCTGCTTCAAAGCAGCCGCAATCAAGTCAAACGTCTTCCCCGCACGCTGCTGCACTTCGGGCAGCTTCGCCTGCAACTGTGTTTTCACCGCGTCGCGGATCTGCCACGCGCGGCGGACTTTTTCGCAGGCGATTTTCTCGTCGAGAAAATCTTTGATCGGTAGCAGCAAGCCGTTTTGCAATTGCTCCAAGTCAAACAGGTCGGAGAGAATTCCCTCGGCCTTCACCGAATAGCCGATGGCCACGGTGCAGACCGCGCTCGACAAGCCGGCGATGCACGCGTGCATCCGTTCCGCCACCACCATATCGCACTGGCTGATGATACCCTTGAATTCACTCGCCGAATAGTCGCCGCCGGCGATCTGCAATCGCTGATCGAAATTAAAATGCCGCACAATCGCCGTGGCCAGCACGCGGTCGTCATTCTTCGGCGACGTTTCCTGAACGTGCGGAATGAAAATAATTCCCGCATCCAGTTCGCGCAGCAGCATGTCCACCACCGCGCACCAGACCTTGAAATGCAGGTCGTAATTAGAATTCATCCAGTTGCAGATTGCCTGACTGGGCGTCAGCGCGATGACCGGACGCGTGCCGGTGAAGCCGTGATAGGCGCGCAATCTTGCCAACCGCGCCGGTTCCGGCTTGCTCAACAAGAACGCCGCGTCCGCCGTCAGCGTGACCAACGATGTCGGCAAGCCAAGCTGCTTGGTCAAATATTCATACGATTTCGCCTCACGCACCGTGATGCCGGCCGAATCCTTGGCGACATCCAGAAACGCTTTGCGATCCTCGTCGTTCTTGAACGGCCCGATGGAATGCGCCGCGAAGAAAAACGGCACGCCATTTTTCCGCGCAATTTTCAGCGGCTGCAAATGTGTCAGCAATGAGCGATGCCCATACTCTGACGCAAACACGTCGCCGCCGCTCGCGATGACGGCGGTCGCTGATTCGATTTCTGCCCGCGCCGAGGCTGCGTATTTGTCCAGCGACGGCACGACGCGCGTCAGCGTGTTGCGGAGCTTGTTCGCGTAGAGTGGGCGGATGGTGTAATCCTGCGTGAACTTCACCTCGCCCGCCGACAGCCGCGAGTTGTCAAACTCCGGCTCGCGATCAAGCACCACGAATGCGGCCTTCGGCAGCCGTTCGCGGAGTTGCGCGATGGCGCTGACGACCAGCGCCTCGACGCCGTGGTTGCGGAAACTGGTGATGCCGGTGAAAACAATTTTTTCGCTCATGGTTTGATGATGGTTAAAAGGGTGTTTGTTTTTCGAAATTACTTTTTGATCATTCGCAGAACTTTTCCCGCTGTGCTGCGGGCCTTTGCCTTCGCTTCGCCAACCAGTGCCAGCGCGTAAGCGGGCAGGCGATTACGTTTTTCAAAACTCCACGGCAGCGGCGGCAATTTGTATCCGCTCGTCCGCGCCCAGTCGAGCAGACTCATGATGTGCAGATGACAATACCACAGCCGCAACCGCCATTGGATCCATGGCTTCGGATTCGCGCCGAAATGCGCGACGTGCGCCTGCGGGTCGCGGTCGAGCAGAAATTCGCCCGGCGTCGGCGCGATGCTTGAGAACGCTAGCAGCGAGGTCATCACCGATTCGTCTGTCATGAAATACGCCGGATTGCGGTTGTCCACCACGCCCGCGTGCACCGGTGGAATAACTTTCGCAATTTGCACCTTCCATTGCCGCACAAAATCCAGATGCCGTTTGTGCAGCACAAAACAATTTGTCACGCACGCCGAATCCACCAGCGGCTTATCAAGCTGCCCCACGTCCGCGTGCCACTTTTCCAGCACCGATTTTGGCAATCCGCCGCGCGGCTCGCCCGCAGCGTAATGATTGCGCCAGACCCATGCATTCTCAGCAGCGGCGCGCATGCGGATCTGAAACTCGCCGTTCTTTGGAATCAAATATTTTGAAATGTCGCCGATAACCATGCAGTCCGCGTCCAGCCACGCGACAAATTCCGTGTCCGCGCTCAACAGCGCCTCGGACTTGCGGTTCGCCACGTTGCGCGGATCGTTGTCCGCCAGCGCCAGCACCTTCACCGTCGGAAATTGTTCGAGCAGCGCCTTGTCGTCGTCGGTGAAGCCGGTTTGCAAGATATGCACCGGTGTCTGTGGCAGAAACCGCGCCGAGCTGGCGGCCAACAGATATGCGCCCCACAGAAAATTCCGGTCGCATGCCGAGACGATGGTGATATTTTTCATGGCAAATCAGTTGAATCGTTTCCAAAGATTTTCGTAAGCGGAAACCAAGCCGGCGAAATCTGCCGCACTCGTTCGCAATTCGGAACAAACTTTGTCAAATTCATCTTGTTCCCAAAGCAATAGCGCCAGCGCACGAAACAATCTTTCGCGCGGATAACGCGCGCAGGCCAATCCGCCTGCGCCGAACGCGCGGAAATTCACCAGCCGGTTCCGCAGTGACGAAGTTTCCGGGCAAAGATTGATTGCGGAGAACGCATAGTCACGCGGCGAGGTGAATTTCGTTCCCAGCCGTTTTGATTCCAGCCACAGCCAAAGTTGTTTTCCAAGTCTGGTAAGCTCCGCGTGCCGGTTTGCCAGATTTTCACGCGATTCCGCTGAGCGTGTCGGATGCAACTTGAACTGCACACCTGCCGCGTGATGCGCGAGTAACGGCGCAGCCCAGGCAAGTTCGCTAGTGAAATCGAACTTCGCCAGCCGCGCGTTCCGTTCGCGACAGCTCCAATGATATTGTCCATTCGCCGTCAACAGCACATCACCAAACGCCAGTTGCGCTTTCGCCAAGTTGCGTCCGACGAAATCTGCCTCGGTCTCGCCAAAATCTTTTCGACGCAGTTGCTCCAGCGAATACAGCAAACCGGAGCAGCGATTAAACAGTAGCCTCGTCGCCTCGTGCAGCGGAATTTTCGCCGCATTGCGGTGCTGGTCGCAATTGGTGAACAGCGATTCATCGCCGAGCGTCCATCGATGGCCGGCGACGAGGTCGTAGTAAAACATGGACGGCGCGCTGCGCCGTAGCTTGTCGAGCGTCAGCACCTTGAACTCCACTTCGAGTCCGGCTTCCGGCGAAAGACGCTCACCAAGTTCGTGCAACGGATGACGGAACTTGCGTTCGGCGAGAATCGCATTGCCACGGATGAAAACAAAAAACTCCAGATCGTTGTAAGGCCGGTCGCCCGCTGGAGTTTTCAAAACGCCGCCTTCGCCGCGACCGTAACCGCCGCCGAGCGCGATGCCGTCCAGCTTCGTCGCCGGCACGAGCGATTTTACGCCCGTCAAAACCTTTTCGCACGTCGCCGCCAGATGCGATTCCAGCGCGTCGCTGCCGTCAATGGTGAAGCGTTGGTTCATGCCGGATGCGCCTCCTGCCAGCCCTGCCGGAAACCGGCGAGCTTGCCTTTGCGCTGCTGCCAGCGGATGCCGGCGGCGTGCGTGAGTTCGCCAAGCCGTTTTTCGCGGGCGCAGAATTTTGCATCGTGCCGCACGTCGCTGGCCCAGCCGAGCAGAACGGTTTTCGTAAAATTAAATTCCGCTGGCGAGCCAGCCCACGCCTTGCCGATGGCGCGGGCGTCGCCAAACGCGCGCTTGTAGCTTTGCTCCGGCGTGTAGTTGTGCGAGTGCATCGCCACCGATTCCGGCACATAGGCGACCGCGTAGCCCTGCGCCTTGCACCAGCGCGTGTATTCGTCGTCCTCGGCGTATTGCAAATCCTCGCGAAAACCGCGTTTGGCCCAGACATCCTTGCGCAGGCCGCTGCTGACCATGCTGAAGAAATGCTCCCACTTCGCCGACTCGCGATTCGGGCCGAAGCAGCGGTCATAGTCGTTCGCAAAAACCGCCTGACAATCGGGCCGTGGAATCTGTCGCCCAAAACACGCCGCCGTTTTCGGGTCTTGCAACGCATTTACGAGCGGCCGCAGCCAGTTCGTTCCCTGCGGCGTGGCGTCGGCATTGATGAAAATTCCCAATTCTGATTTCGCGAGGCGCATGCCTTGGTTCATCACGCGGCTCGGATTGTATTCCTTCGGCGTGATTTGGACGAAGTGCGCGGGCTGTGCGGCGCGAATTAATTCCTGCGAGCCGTCCGTCGAACCGGAGTCAATCACGATGAGTTCCCAGTTTTTGAACTCCTGCGCCGCGAGCGCGGGCAGCGTGCCTTTGAGCGCCCAAGCCTCGTTGAAGGAGCGCATGATGATGCTGACAAACGGACCGCTCATCGCGCGCCTCCTTTTTTTCGTTGTAAAAATCTTTCCAGCTTCGTGACGAGGTCGGCGGCGACATTGCCTTCGGCATAAAGCGCGGTGCTGCGCTGGCGCAAGCGGGCACCGGCCTCATCCGCTGCCGCTTGGTCGGCGAGCAAACGCCGGGTGTGCGCAGCCAAATCCTGTGCGGTATCGCCGATCAAAACGGTGTCGCCAAGATCCAGTCCTTCCGCGCCGATGGTTGTGGTGACAACGGCGCGACCGACGGCGGCAGCCTCCAAAATCCGCGTGCGCGTGCCGGACGCGATGCGCAGCGGCAATAAAACGAATTGCGATTCCGCGATGGCGTGTTCGATGGAATCTACCGGGCCGACGAGGGTCACGCGATCCGTGCCGATGGCACGCAAACGTTCGGCGAACGCGGCAGGTGGGTTTTTACCGACGATATGGATTTTGACGTTGCGCTGTTTCAAATCCGCCTCGATTTGCGGCAGCACTTCGTCTACGAGAAATTGGAAGCCGTCCACATTCGCGGAGGAATCAAGGCTGCCGAAAAACAAAATCACCGGCTGGCGTTCGACCGGCGGTTCGGCGGCGCGCACCATGATGTTCGGCAGCAACGTGAATTCGCCAGCCGCCGGTTGCGGTGCGACGCCATCGCGCACGTCGGCCAGTTCGGTTGAATTGGTGAACAGGAACAGCCACGGCTCGCGGAACAGCCGTCGCTCGAAATGCTGTAATTTCCACTTCTCGAACAGGAACCACCGTTTCTTGAACGATGGATTGGCCGCCCACGTCAGCGCCACGAGCCGCGACGACACCATGTCCACATCTACCACAACCGCAGTTTCCGGTGCGTTGGTGCGGACCAGTTCGAGCAATTCCCAGCCGATGGTGAACCGGCAGAAAACGGCGGCGTAATCTTTCTCGCGGAGCAGCGAAATGAATTTCTCGCAGTCAGCCAGAGCGAAGGACGGCGTGGAAGCCGGACGTGGAAACGGCGCGGGCTGGGGCGCGAACATCGCCAGCGGCTTGAAATTTGTCCAGGTCGGTTTAGCCGATGCGCCTTCGCGACCGATCAGCAGCAAATCCACGTCAAAATTATCCCGGAGCGCATGAAACAAAAACCGGCTGCGGTTTTTGTCGCCGCCGGATTCGTTCTCGAACGGGACGTCGAGATAGAGGATTCGTGGACGACTCATGCGGAAACCCCTTTCACTTTCGCGCCAAATTTACGGCCAAATTTGGCAGTCATTTTCTCGCGATCGGCGGTGGTCAGGCCGAAACGCCACAAGCCAGCGACACCCACAACCCCGACCACCGCGCCTTCGCCCAGCAGCAAAAATGTATTACTGCCGCTGGCCCACCACGGTTGCAATCGCAGCGCGGCGGCGAGGGCGACCATCGGTAGGCAACCGATCCACGCCGGCAGCACGACACGGCGAAAAAGTTGCCAGCGCGAAAGTTGTGCCTCTTTTGCCGCCCAACCCCACAGCACAAACCAACCAAAAAAGACCGTCGGGATCACCGAACCGAGCGCGACACCGACCATGCTGTGCAGCGCCATCGTGAGGCCGATGCTCAACACCAAATTACACAGTGCCTCAGTGACGCCCTGTTTCATCATGCGCCGTTCCTGTCCGGCCATGAGGAACATTCTTTTGAAAACCCAATGCGTCATTACCAGCGAATAATACCAGAACAACAGCAGTTGCCCGACCCAGAGCATTTCTGCGGTGGGATTTTTTACGCCGGTGAGCAGACGGATGAGTCCGTCCATGTAAGCTGCGCTCAAAACGTAAAGCGGGGTTGCGCCGAGAATACTGAAACGCATGCCGCCGATGAGCATTTGGCGGAGCGCGGCGGTGTCGCCTTTCGCGTGCAGATGCGCGGCGGTGGGCGAGAGCACGTCGGCAATCTGTTTGGTAAGCTGGCCGAACATGTCGCCGATTTTGCTGCCAGCCTGATATGGCGTGACGGCGGCGACGCCGAGAATGGAGCTAATCACCGGCTGGTCGGCTTTGTTGCGGAGCACGTTACCCAGCATGTTGAGATACGCAAAAATACTGAATTTGCCGGTATGCAGCAGCGCGTCTTTGGAAAACAGCGCGGGACTCAATCGCACACCGGGCATGTGGCGCAAGGCCAGCCACGCTGCAATCACATAGGGCACAACGACGCACGCCAGCGCCAGCACCACCAGTGTGACAAAGCCGAGCTTAAATTTGAAAACCACCACCACGCAGAAAAAATTCGCCACCGTGGTCGCGAGCGAAAGGTTGTTGGCAAGAACGAGCCGCTGCTGGCCCTGGAGAATTTCCGGAAACACGCCGAGCGGAAATGCCAGCCCGATGCCGGACAGAAAAATGATCATCACCACGCGAAAGCTGTCATGATTCGCCGCGCTGACCTTGAACAAATCCACCAGCGGGCCGGAGCAAACAATGCCGAGCGTGACCGCCACGGTCGCCGTCATAAAATAAAAGCCGATGATGGAGCTCAGCACACGGCTGAGCTGATCCCAGTCTTTTCTCGCCGAAAGTTCCGCGACACGTTTTTGCGCCGCGTAGCCAAAGCCAAAATCCATCAAGATGCCATAACCGAAAATCGCCCACAGCAGCGACCAGAAACCGAACTCCTCGGCATTCAAGCCCTGATACAGCAGTCGGAACGTCACCAGCCCCAGCCCCATGCGCGCCACGATGCGCACATAGCCGGAAATGGTGCTATTGACGACGTTTTTTTTGACTTGTTCGTTGGTCATTTTCGCTTCGCACAGTTTTCCTCTGCGCGCTGGTAAAGGGTTTCGAGCTGCTGGTCGATTTGCGCCCAGTCGTATTTTGATTTCGCCTCGCGGAAGCCGTTCGCGCCGATTTTATTTTTCAAATCCGGCTCGGTGGCAAAACGGTTCAACTTCGCCGCCAAATCTGCCGCGGCGTCGCCGGCGTTCGGATTAATAAAAAATCCCGTGTCGCCATCGCGCACCAGCGCCTGCAAACCGCCGACGCGGCTGGCGATGACTGGCTTGCCGGAACTCCACGCCTCCAGCACGACGATGCCGAACGGCTCGTGCATCGAGGGCAAAACGAATACGTCGCAGGCATGGAAGGCTTGAATCAATTTGGGATTGTCGTTCCGCATTCCCGGCAGAATTTTCACGCGGTCGCCAAGCTGGTTGGTGGTGATGAAGTCGCGCAGTTTCTTTGCGTAATCTGGCTGCGTCTCCGGGCCAATCAAAATGAGAAATGCATTTGCCTGCTGTGTGCGAAGTTTGGCAAATGCTTCGAGCGCGAGTATCTGATTTTTCTGCGCGTCAATGCGGCTGATGTTGAGCGCGAGAAATGCGCCGGATGGAATTCCGTGCTTTGCGCGGAAGGCCGCGCCGTCGCCGGCGGCAAACTTCGCGCAGTCCACGCCGTTCGGCAGATACGCGATGCGGTCGTGCGTGAGCTGCTTCTTCGCCTTGTCCATTTCGCTCTGGCCAACACAAATCACAAAGTCGGCATCGTCGAGCACACGGCGCGAACCGAACAGCGCACCGAACGGCTTGCCCCACTCGGTTTTGTTTTCAATCGGCTTGAGCATCGTGCCCAATTCTGCGGTCGGCACATCGAAGACCCCGCCGTGCAACGAAACGACAAACGGCTTTTTCTGCCAACGCGCGGCGGTGCGGACTTCGCCACCGAGCCGCTTGAGCGCGTGCGCGTGGAAGAGTCGGACATTTTTCTCACGACGCAGCGCGTTGAAGAGCGAAAGCGAAAGCAAATTGCCGCCCTTCTTGTCGAGCGCGGCCTTGTCAGCGGCGCTCAACCCGAAGAACGGATAGCAATATGGAAAGCGTTTCACCGGCACGCCGCCGATGGATTCGTTGCGCTGCTTCGCCAGCGCCATCGAGGTATAAATTTCCGGCGACCACCCGTCGCGCTGCTGCTGGCGCGAGATTTCGAGGATGACGGTCTCCGTGCCGCCCCATTCCTCCGCGACGAAACGGCGCGGGATATGGATGATTTTTTTTGCGGCAGAATTCATTTTATTTGGCGGTAGAATTCTTTTCCTTCGCGAGTAGTGCGGTTTTTTCCATGATGCGGCAAATGTGCGGGATGTGCGTCACGTCGTCGGGAATCACCGGCTGGTTGGTGCAGAGCGTGGCGTAGCTTTGCGGGTCGGTCGGATGATAGCCGTGCATCGCACGAATGGGGCGCTCGCCCATGTGGCTCGGCACGATGAGCACGCCTTCGCGCATGAGAAAAATTGTCTCGCCGAATTTCCGGTCGGGAAATAACGCGCGATAACGCTGCAATTCGTCGTCCGGCATGATGCGGCCTTCGGGAACTTTACCGAGCGCCTCGTGAATTTGTTTGCGCGCGTTGTCGTTGAAAAACCAGAACCGAGCCATCGTGGAGTCGTAAACCACGGCGTAATCTTTTTCCATCTTCACCGGCAGCGCGTCAATCTTCGCTTTCAAATCCACGAGTTCGTCGCAGTTCGCCATGCCGTGATCGCTGAAAATGTAGAGATGAACTTCGGAATAATGATTCTTCGCGGCGGCGAGAACTTTTTCAATCCAGTCTTCATAAACGCGTAGCTTGGCGGGCACTTCGGGCGATTTATTGCCGACCATGTGCAGCAAGCCGTCGAGGCCGGCCCAGTATTGAAACACGAAATCCACTCGCTCGGCTTTTATGGCCGCGATGATGTCGTCGCGGTTTTGTTCCTCGGATTTCGTCGTGTCGGTGACGAAATACGGAATTTTATTTTCGACGAGAAAATCAAAAATGTTTGGCCCGCGATTCATGCCTTTCGGCTGGAGCGGACTTTTTTTCTCCGTGAAATCAAACAGGTGGATGAACTTGAACGGAATATTGTAGAGATCAAAGTAGCCGCGAAACTTGAGCTGCACCTTCACGAACTTCGTCAGGTAACGGCGGAAAATGCGGCGGCTCGTCACGGCCGTCGGGAGCCAGCGCATCCAGCGCAATTTACGGAACGGCGAATTTTTCGGGTCGTAAACAAAATAGCACCAGTTGTAATGCTCGTCCGGCCAATGACCGGAAAGAATCGAAGGCACGCACGTCGAACTGTAGCCGAAAACGGATTCGAGGCGCTTGCGGTTCGGCGCGAAATTTTTACCGAACGGATCGTCGCGCAAGATTTCCCATCCCATTGCGTCAATCATGATGAAGAGCGGCAGAATCGGTTTCATATTTTTTCTCCCAATCGTTTGAGAATGGCCGGTAAAAATTGTTTTTTGCGCGAGACGCAGCCGGCCCAGACTTCGCCGCTGGCACCGAGCAGTTGTGCCAGCGCGGAATTTCTGGCGTCGAACAAAACCAGGCTGTCGCCGCGAAAAATATCCGTGACCAGCAACGCTGCGAAATCCCAGCCGCCGCGTTCGCGACGCTCGCGCAAAGCGACGGCAAACTGTTTCAGATGCGCCGCATCCAGCCGCGTGCGGTCCACGGTTTCGATTTGGGCGACGGCAAACTTCGCGCCGCCACCGGCAAATTCCTTCAAATCTTTTTCCACCAGTTCTGTCGCCGGTCGTTCAAGCGTTTCGTCGTTGCGGATCAAAACTTCGCGGCCGAATTTTTTTAAATCCACTTTCGCCTGGCGCGCGAGCGCGGCGGCCTGTTGACGGTCGGTTTCGGTCGTCGTTGGCGAAGTCAGTAGCAGCGTGTCAGCAACGATGGCGCCGAGCAGCAGTTTTGCCTGTGCGGGCGAAGGTTTCTTGCCGTGCTCCGAAAACTTGCATGCGATGATGGTCGAAGTGCTGCCGACGGGCCGGCAGTCCACGCGGATGGGCAGCGTGGTTTCCAGCGTGCCGACGCGGTGATGATCCACAATCTCGACGATGTCCACGTCAGCGATGCCTTCCGGTGCCTGGTGCTGCTCGAAATGATCCACCAGCACAACACGACCGCGCGGGAAATTGATGAGCTCGGTGCGCGACAAGACGCCAAACAGCGTGCCGTCGGGATTCATCACCGGCAGTGCGAATTGCGCCTGTCGCAGCGCGGCCTGCGCCTCGTGAATCGTCTGATCCGGTGTCAGCTTCGGAAAATTCTCGGACTGCATCAGCCGCGCGGCGGGAATTGCCAGCGGCAGTTGTGTGGCGAGCGCCATCAATGATCCGCGATAATGCAGCACGCCGAGTCCGGGGCACTCGCGCATCGCTTTTTTCCACGCGGCGGTTTTCTCCGGTGCGCAGGTGATGACGATAGCTGCGCCGGCATCGCGGCAGCGCGCAAGCAATTCTGGTTGGTCGCCGATGAGCGCGAGCGAGCCGGGCGTGACGCGGCTCAAGTCGAGCACGATGTGACCATCCGCCTCAGTCTTGGGTTTTTGCCATCGGGTGAGCTTGAGAAACTTTTCCAAGTCGGCGACGGAAAACAGCACGCCAAGAAAATCTTCCGCGTTCGCGTGGTAAAAATAATTTGCCATCGGCATCCGGTCGCTCAACAGACCGAGCAATTTCTTTTTTTTGTCCAGCACCGGCACGACGCCAATGCGACGGCGCATGATGAGTTCCAGCGCTTCGCCCAGTGCGGCGTCCGGGCCGACGGAAAAAACTTCGCGCCGCGCCACGTCGCGGACGCGGGCGTGCAGATGGCTGACGATGCGGGGCAACGGAATTCCGGCTTCGGCAAAAAGCCACTTGGTTTGTTTGGAAAGTTCGCCGAGCACGATGCCCTCGAATTTTTCCCCGCGCGAAAGCGAGTTCAGCAGCGCGGCGTAAACTGCCGCCGACACGGCGGAATCCGTGTCAGGCCTTTGGTGCCCGACGACGAATACCGGACGGTTGGTGGTTGGGCGGCTCATCACGCGGCGGGTTCGAGAATTTTTTTGATCTCTTCCAACAAATGCACAGGACTGAATGGTTTGGTGAAGAACTGCGCTGCGCCAGCTTGCTCCGTTTCGACGCGCGTCAAGGTGTGCCCTTTGGTGGAGAGCACGATGACGGGAATTTTTGCCGTGGCCGGGTTTTCCTTGAGCAGCCGCAGTGCGCCGAAGCCGTCGAGTCCCGGCATGATGATGTCCAGCACGATGAGGTGAGGCTGTTCGCGCGCGGCGACGGCCAGAGCCTCGTTGCCGTCGCGGCAGCTTACCACGTCGTAGCCGCCCTTTTTCAGGGTCATTTCCAGCAACCGGATCATGTAGAGCTGATCATCGGCGATGAGGATTTTTTTTGTGGGTGGCGGGTTCATAGGTGGTGGCGGATGTAGATGAGCGTCTGGTCGTCGGTCATCGGCGTGTGGTCGCGAAAATCTCCCAGCCGCGTGAGCAGAAAATGCCGGCCGCTATCGCAATCGCTGGTCTGGGTGGCGGCCTGAGTGAAAATCCGGATCAATTTTTCCTCGCCCAGCATCTCGCCAGCGGCATTGCGGGTTTCGCTCAAACCATCGGTGTAGAGCAGCGCCGCCGCGCCCGCTGGCAGATCGGTTTCGGTTTGAGGGTAGCGGGTGAGCGGTTCGATGCCGAGCGGCAAGCTGGATTCGCCGAGCGCCTGCGCCTGCGCCATGCCCGGCTGCCATACTAACAGCGGACAATGGCCGGCGTTTGCAGAAATCAATTTCCGTCGTTGCGGATCCAGGCAGGCCACAAGGGCGGTGACAAACATATCCACACGGGTCAGGTCGGGAAACAGGATGCGATTGGCGGTGGCCATCAGCTCGGCGGGCTGTTTGAACAGCTGCGGCATGGAGCGCAGCGTGCTGCGCAACACGGCGGCAAACAGCGCGGCGGGAACGCCCTTGCCCATCACGTCGGCGATGACCAGTAGTAGTGAGCCGTCACCGGCCGGAATGATGTCGTAAAAATCGCCGCCGACCTGCAGGGCGCTTTGATACGCAGCGGACATCTCAAACGGCGGGCATTTTGGGATTTTTGTCGGCAGCAGCGAACACTGGATTTCGGCGGCAATTTCCAGTTCGCGCCGCGTCACCTGCGCCACAGTGCGTTCGTCCAGCAGTCTGGCATTTATGATTTGGATGGCCAGGAAATCGATAAAGGAGTGGAGCAGGTTCACCTGCGCGGCGGCAAACGGCTTGTCCGCGTCCGCCCGGCCGAGTGTCGCGATGCCGACGAGCTGATTGGCTACAAAAAACGGATGGCAGATGCCGTTGCCGGTCGGCATGGCGGAGCGCAGCGGATCCTGCGCTGCGAGCGGTTCTTCCGGGCCGAACCAGATATCCTGCCGCCGCCGCGCCGCGCTGATTTCCGTTGAACCATCGGTTTCCAGATTCAGCGGGATGGGCGGCAATAAATTTTTTTCATCACCCGGCAGCACCAGCAACGGCTCCAGTTTTTTTCCATCCGCCGAAATCAACCGCAGCACTGCGCCATCCGCCTCTGTGATCTGCATCAGATCTTTGAGCAGCCGCTGGGAAAAATCCTTGAGGTTGGTGTGGGCGCCAAGCTCGGCGCTGTAGCGAAACAGCGCCACCAGACTTTCGTAACTGGACGCCAGTTCGGCGGTCATGTCCACCAAGGCTAGCTCGGCGTCGGCCAGGCGGTTTTGCAATTCGTCAACGGTTGGTGAAATATCCGTCAGGTTCGCCGGTCGGGCGCGGCGGAGCACCAGAACATTTTGCCCGGTGTGTCGCAGATAAAACACCTCGTCGGTCAACGACTTGATCAGAAACAGGCCGCGCCCGTTCTCCGCGTCCACATCCGGTAAATCCACTTCGGCGGGCCAGTCGAAACCGGCGGTGTGATCCGTGACGCGCGCCTCGATCTCGCGTTCACCCCAGATCACTTCGATGGCCACCGGCTGCTGGCTGGCGTCGCCCTCGACGTATTTCACGGCGTTGTTGGCGGCTTCGGCCAGCACGAGTTCCCAGCCGCCGAGATCCAATTCCGGCAGCCCCTTTTTGGCGAGCCAGTCGCGCACGGTCAAAGTCGCCGCGCGCACGGCGGAAAGGTCGCAGGCCATTTCCAGCCGGAGTGAAACCCGGTCTTCACGATTCACAGCGCTGGCGGCGGCGGGATTCACGGGGTCAGTTCAAAGATTTCATCCAGATGCAGCATGCGAAGCGACTGGCGGAGCATCGGCGAGGGCTCTTTGAGCCGGAGTTTTCCGTCGTTCACGGCCAGCCGCCGGTGAAGATTGACGAGGGTGCCGAATCCGTCGCTGTCGATGAATTGCATTGTCGAGCAGTCCAGCTCGAGCAGCCGGCACTGGTCGGTGAGCCGTGGCTTGACCAGTTCCTTGAAGGCCGCGCAGTTGCTTGCGCTCAACCGATCCAGGCCCGTGACGCACAAACTACCGTCGCTGGCGGCCGCGAGGTTCATCCGTTGACGATCTCAAAAACGCGGTGCAGGCGGGTGAGTTCCAGGATCTGCAGGACATTGGGCGCCGGCTTGAGCAGTCGCACCGTGCCGTTGCGTGAACGCAGGGTCTTGTGCAGCGAGATCAGCGTGCCCAGCCCGCTGCTGTCCAGAAAGGTCAGCGCCGACAGGTCGAGGTCGAGGTTGAGGGTCGAGGCCGGCAGGGCGGCGCGGATTTCGTCGCGCACCTGTGCAGCGTTGGCGGCGACCAATTCCAGCAGGCCGGTCACCACGGAGGTTTGGGCGTCTTTGTTTTGGATGTTCATAGGGTTTGCTTTTGTCTGATGTTATGCCGGTTCAATTTTTTTGGGAAGAGCGCAGAAGCATCCGCCGTAAAATCTCACGATCCAGCCGCCCGTCCGCCCGCACCGCATAAAAACTGGCGTGCGCCCGCGCCTCGTCGCCAAAATCCTGCGCGCAGCCGAACGAGTCCGCCAGCGAAAAAAATCCCACCGGCGCCGCCAGCCAGAGCTGCTCAAACTCAGTCTCCAGTTGCGCCGCCTGTTCGCGCGTCAGCGGCCGGTTGCCGACCCAGGTGAAATCTCCCCGTGCAATGCTCCAGAGCTGCGGCCATCGCCGCCACCGGCCACGCAAACCGCCCAATTCAAAATAGTCCATTTCCCTCAGGGATTGCGTGCCCGCCACTGCTGTCGGCACCACGGCACGTTTTTTCACGAATAGATTTTTAGCGCCGCGATTTTTTAGCCACGCCAAAATCAGTATCGGGCTGGTCACCCCCAGCACCAGCAAGGCCGCGAGTTGCCCGAACCACGGGCTGCTCCGCACAAAGCCATGTTCGCCCTGAAGATCGCCAAGCAAAAATGTGTCCACGATTTCCGTGAACGAACAGTTGACGTGATTCAGCAGGCCGTCCGCCCACGCCAGCGAATTTTTCACCTGCGTCAGCGCGCCGACATAGGTTCGCGGGCCGATCCAGCCCGTCGCGACTTCTGCGTTGCTGTCCACCAGCGCCGCGTCTTCGATAAAAGCGTCCGGCCCGATTTTTGCACTGTCGCGCACCCAGACATTTTCGCCGAGCCAGCACGGCGCGATGAGCTTGGCGGAGGAATCGATCTTGCAGCGCAGCCCTGCCCAGACGCCGGGCGCGATTTCACGCGCGCCGACGCGGTGCTGGTGGGCCAGTGGCAGCCATGATTTCAGCGCGGCGAAAAATCCGGCACAGCTTTCAAACAACGGTTGTTCCGGCAGCGCCGGCAGGCGGTCGGCCAGCACGACGGTTTCCACGTCGAACCGGATTCGCGCCTCCGCGACAGATGATTCGCTTGGCTCCGCTAGCACGTCAATTTTCAATCCCCAGCGTTCGCCGCAGCCGACGGCGACGCGGATCTGGTCGGGCCGGTCGGAGGCCAGCACGGTGATTTCCTTTGCGCCGCGTTCCGCCAGCGCCGTGAGCCAGTGCGCCAGCACGGACGGGCCGAGCACCGGCACGAGCGCGAGCGGCGTCTTGCGGGCGAGAAAGGCGACTTCCGCTCGGCGGTCGGGGCAGATGATGACAGCTTTCATGCGCCTTTGCCAAAGATGATGGCCGGAACGGTTTTTAACAGGAGCCAGAGATCCTTCCAGAACGACTGGCTTTCGATGTAGCGGACATCGAGATTCACCTGTTCCTCAAAATCAATCGCGTTACGGTCGCCGATCTCAAACAACCCGCCCTCGCGCTCGCCGACCTGCCAGAGACAAGTGATGCCGGGCTTGACGTTGAACCGGCGGCGGTGGCGCTGCTCGTAAAGTTCCACCTCGCGCCGGATCGGCGGACGCGGACCGACGATGGACATCTCGCCCTTCAGCACGTTGAAAAACTGCGGCAGTTCGTCCAGCGAAGTCTTGCGGATGATTTTGCCGATTTTGGTGATGCGCGGGTCGTCCTTCATCTTGAAGGTGATGCCTTCCTTCTTTTCATTTTTGGCCAGCAGGTCTTTCAACTTCGCCTCCGCGTCCACGCACATGGACCGATATTTCAACATCCCGAATTCCCGCCCGTGCAAACCGTAGCGCGTCTGTCGGAAAAAGATCGGTCCGCCGTCCAGTTTCACCGCGATGGCGATACCGATGAAAACCGGTGCCAATAAAATCAGCGCGATGATGCTCACGACGATGTCGAACACGCGCTTGAGAAAATAGGCCAGCCCCGTGGTGAAGTTCCACGCGGTGCGTTTCCATTTCACATAGAAATTCAAACGCGCGCGGCCCCACGGTGTTTGTGCCGACAGCAACCTTGCCGCCATGCGTTCTCGGATTTCAGCTTCGGTCATTCCTGATTTAATTTGGGTTCCCAATTAAGCCTGCAAATCGAGCAATTTTTGCACCAATTCGTTGCACACAGCCCGACTCACAGGCGAATCAACGATTTGCGCAGCCTGCGACCGCTGCGGTTCCACAAATCGCTCGTGCATCGGCTGAACGTGCTCAAAAAACTGACAGCGGACTGACTCAAATGTGCGCCCGCGTTCTCGCATATCTCGCTCAGCACGGCGGCGGAAACGCTCGTCCGCAGCGCACTCCACAAAAATTGTTAGCGCGAATTTTTCGCGCAGCCAGTCGTGATACAGCAGCCAGAGTCCGTCCCAAATCACCAGCGGCGGCGGCAAAAAATTTCGCGGCATGGTTTTCCTAGTATGCGTCGCAAAATCGTAGTCCGGCAATGCCAGACTTTCGTTGACGCGCATCGTGCCGGTGACTGCGCGCAACGCTTCCCAGTCAATTGCCGCCGGGTCGTCAAAATTCACCGCGTCGCGTTCCGCCGGCGGCACGGCGGACAGGTCGCGGTAAAAATCGTCGAGGCTCAAACGCGCGGCACGCGGCGCGAGCGCGGCGGCGAGTTTTTCCGCCAGCCAGGTTTTGCCTGACCCGCTACCGCCGACCACCGCGACATGAACCGGCGCTTTCATTTTTTCTTTTCGGCGATGACCGTGGCGAACATTTTTTCCAGATCGCCGATGTAAGTTTCAAAATCGTAGCGCTCGCTGACCAGTTTCAACCCGGCTTCGCCGAGTTTTTTTGCGAGCGGTTTGTCGTTCAAAAGCTGGTCGATGCGCGTGGCAAATTTCGCGCGGTCCATCCACGGCACGAGATAACCGTTTTCGCCGTCGAGCAGCCAGTCCTTGATGCCACCGGCGTCGAACGCCACGACCGGCAGCGCATAGCGCATGACTTCGAGGCCGATGGTCGCAATCGGTTCCGGCCAGAGCGAACTCAGCGCGACGACGCTGCACTCGCGGTAATAGCCTTTCAATTCCTCCTGCGGAATGAAGCCCTTGAATGTCACGCGGTCGGCGAGGCCGAGTTTCTTCGTCAGCTCTTCGCAAAATGCCTTGTGATTGCCGTCGCCGAGAATCACGCACTCGAATTTCGTCTTCACCTGCGCCAGCGCTTCGAGCAGGACATCCACACCCTTGCCGCGAATGATCTGGCCGGCGTAAATGATGAGATTGCGGTCGCTGAAACTGCTGCGGAGATTCGGGTCGCCCATGCGCGGCACCGGCGCGTGAATCTCGATGCGCTTCGCGTCGAAACTGTTTTTTAAAAGTTCGTCGCGCATGTAAGTCGTGACGACGACCATGCGGTCGAAGCGGCGGTTGAGCGCGATTTCTTTTTTCTTTTCGGAATAGCTGACCCATTTCAGCGGAAAGCTGCCGCCGGAATTTTTCACGACCGACGCGAGGCACGGGAAAATGCAATACGGTGACGCGGCGCGCGTGCAGATTTCGCGGGTGAAGTAATTATATTTGTAGCTCCGCATGCAATAGATGTCGTGGTCGTGCACCATGCGAAGCAGCGGCACGCCGCTCTCGACGAGTGTCTGGATCACTGAGAGGTCGGCCATCTTGTGAACATAGACGGCGTCCGGTTGAAAATCGGCGAGCGCTTTTTTGACGACGGCGGCATTGTCACCGGCACCAAGCGGCGCGCGAAACGGAAAAGTGGTTTGCCAACCGGCTTCATTCTTGCCGGTGCTTGGCCCATGCAAAATGCCGATGGTGTGGCCGCGTTTGCCGAGTTCGGTGGCGGTGATGTGGGCGTTGGCTTCCGCGCCGGCGAGTGCGCCGAACCGTTCGTGGCAATAGAGAATTTTCATCTTATTTTGTCGGTGGTGGATTTGAAGGTGCGGCGATGCCAAGAATTTCAGACAGTTGCGCCAGTGTGAAGGGCGTGGCGAGCACGGCGTCCGCGCCGGCCTCCAGCCAGATCCGCCGGTCAGCCTCGGATCCCGTCGTGGACAGCCCGATGATGCGCAATGTCTGGCGGGTAGAACTTGGTGGATGACGAAGACTTTTGACCAGTTCCAAGCCATCCTGATCCGCCAGCACGCGTTCGAGCATCAGCGCCTGGCAGGGTTGCAACTGAAGCCGTTCCAGCAATTCCGCCACCGAGCCAAAGCCCTCCGCCTTGCACCCCAGTTTTTCTAGCGACAGCAGGGCGAGCCGGCGGTTGATGGCGTGATTCATGCCCAGCAGCACCTGACCAACGGCCGGCGCGGGCGCGGCGGCTGGACGCGCACTGGAAATCGATTTCACAACGGGCAGACTGATTTCAAACCAGAAAGTCGAACCTTTGCCGGGCGCGCTTTCAAAACCCATCCGACCCGCCATCAGTTCCACCAGTCGGCGGCAAATCGCGAGACCGAGACCGATGCCACCATGCCGTCGCGAGGTGGAGGAATCTTCCTGATAAAATGGTTTGAACAATCTGGGCTTGAGAGTCTCGGGGATGCCGGGGCCGGTGTCGGTGACGGAAAAATGCAGGCGGGCGATGGATTTTTCCAGCGCCAGCAGGCGCACATGCAACTGCACAGAACCGGACTCGGTGAACTTGAAGGCGTTGCCGACCAGCGCCGTGAGGATCTGGCGCAGCCGGCCGGCGTCGCCGCGAAACTGTGCGGGCACGGCGGCGTCCACCTCGGCTTTGAGACCGACATTTTTTAGCGGATCCGATTCGGTGATCTGGCCGATGACGGATTGCAGCAGGAATCGCAGTTCAAATTCCTCGCTGATCAGGGCGAGTTTGCCGGCGTCAATCTTTGAGTAGTCGAGAATGTCGTTGATGATGTCGAGCAGTTTGCGACCGCTGTTTAAGACGGTTTCCGCCAGTTCGCGCTGACGCGCGTCGAGCCGGGTGTTTTGTAACAACTCCGTCATGCCGAGAATGCCGTTCATCGGCGTCCGGATCTCGTGGCTCATCGTTGCGAGAAAATCGCTCTTGGCGCGGTTGGCCACCTCGGCGGCGGCGGCCAGCCGGCGCGCTTCGGCAAGGCCGTCCTCGCGCTTTTGGTGGAGCACGAACAGCGCGAGCGAAAGCGATATCACCAGCACCGTGTTGATGAGCGGCGGCTGGCGTTCGTCCAGCAACTGGTTTTGCCAGCGGGCGGCATTGATATCGAGGCCGAAAACCATGCTGGGTGCCCCCGGCCAGTTTAATTTCATGGGCGCATAGCCCGACACCCAGGTGCCCCAGCGATCCGGGGTCGGCCCTTCGCACACTTCAACTTGGTTGCTCAAGGCGAACTTCAAGCCGGCGCTGGCTTCCGTATACACTTGTCCCGGCGGCGAGTAGTCCGGCGAATTGGTCGGCTCGTTGTCGGCCACGATGATGATGTCTTGGCCGCGCCGGCTGCAAATATAGGCGAACCGGCAATCGCCGCTGAATTCACGCAGCTTCCGCAGTTGCTCTTTGAGCCGTTGATACGCAGGCGATGCCAGATCGGCGGCGGACCACGTCAGACCTTTCAACAAGTTTTCATCTACCGCTGCGGTTGCTATCCGCGCCCGGGTGATCAATTCCTTCCGCAAAACGGTCTGCCGGCGGCCCTGCTGCCATTCCGTGATGCCCAACCCCGCCAGCACCAGGGCGGAGAATAAAACGATAAGCCAAAGGGTGGGTTCCTTGTGGACGGCCCGGTTTGTCCAGGCGGCGCGACAGCGTGGAGAAATCCACCAGACCAGAAGCACCACCAGCATCAGCAGGCAACTTTCCGCCGCCATGACCCACGCCCAGCCGTCTGCGCCCAGCAGCGGGTTGCTGCCGTTCGATACTGTGAGAGCCTCCCACCAGTGAAAGAAAACCATCAACCCAACCACCACCGCGAACAGTTTCGAGTTCAGCCAATGTTGCGGCTGCCAGCGGCCGGTGCGGGCGATGACGAGCAACAACAGCCAGTTCAACCCACAGAAAAACTGCAGGGCGTCCAGTTGGTTGATGAGGATATGGGTCAAGGTATCAAGGGGTGTGGGCGGCCAGCCAAGTCTTGATGGCCGCTTGTGATTCGGCGGCGATGCGGTTCAACTCCGGCAACGCGGTGCACACGGTTTCGCCCTGCTGACGCCGCGCGGCTGTCTCGATTTCACGGAATTTCGCCTGCACCAGTTCCAAGCCGAGCGAGGCCGTGAGACCGCGCATGGCGTGGGCGAGGTTGGCCAGTTCCTCCCATTCTTCCGCCGCAGTCAGCCGTTGCAAATTGGTCAGCTCGTTCGGACATTCCTTCAGAAAATCCTGAACGATGGCGCAGACGCCGTCCTCCTCCAAATCCTTGCACAGTTGATCCAGCCGTGTCCGGTCGAACAGTGTTGGTTCGGTGGCGCGGGGTGGGACGCCAGTTTCTTCTGCCGGGACAAATTTTCGACTGCGACCCAGCGCCTTTTCCAGTTGCGAGGTGGTGAAGGGTTTGGTGAGGTAATCGTCCATGCCCGCCGCGAGGCATCGTTCGCGTTCGCCGACAAGCGCATTGGCGGTCAGGGCGATGATGTAACTATGCGGCGTGTCTGGTGATTTCTTTTCCCGGTCGCGAATGGCGCGGGTGGCATCGTAGCCGTCCATTTCCGGCATGTGGCAGTCCATCAGGATGACGTCATAATTTTGTTGTTCGACGCGCTGCAACACCTCCCGGCCGTTCGTGGCAATATCCGCCTCGAGTCCGAAGCTCTCCAGCACCAGTTCGCAGAGCCGGCGGTTGGTCGGGTGATCCTCGGCCAGCAAGATGCGGAGATGAGTCAGGTCGCGGGCCGACGGCTGGCCGGAGCCGCTGCCGTAGCGGGTGCGCTGGCGTGCGGCCACGGCGATGCGCCCTTCCACCGCCTCCGTCACGCAATCGAACAACTGGGATGCCCGGATGGGCTTGAGAAATATGTTGTGGAAAATTTCCAGATTGCTCTCCTCCTCATCCATCGCCCCGATTGCGGTAGCGAGCAGAATGCGGTGAATCCCCTTCGTCCGGGCCGCGAGTTCCACGCGGGCGTTGATGGGGTTCTCGGCAATCAGATCATTGTCTACGACGACCAAGTGCGGTCGCCGGCCCGCTGCCGTGCGGTCATCCACCTGCGCCAGCAAGGCGGGGAAGCTGTCCACAAATTCGGGCTTGATGTCCCAGCCCCGGAGATATTCGCAAAGCGATTCGGCTTCCAGTGGGAAGCGGGTCGCCACCAACACCTGCGCCGAGGCCAGATTGGGATGGCTTGAGTTGTCCGTCGCCTTCGCGCGGCCCAGCGGCAGTTCCACCCAGAAATTTGAACCGACCTTCGGCTGGCTTTCGACGCCCAAGATGCCGCCCATTTTTTCCACCAGCCGCCGCGAGATGACCAGCCCCAGTCCGGTGCCTTCAAACCGGCGCGCGGCCGATGAATCCACTTGCACAAACGGATGGAACAATTTTCTAATTTGTTCGCCGGTCAGCCCAACGCCGGTGTCACGGATTTCAAAACGTAGCCGACTGTTGGTCTCGGTTTCGCCGATTTTCGTGACGCGCAAGCTCACTTCGCCGCGTTCGGTAAATTTCACCGCGTTGCTGACCAGGTTCAACAAGACCTGCCGCAGCCGCGCGGGGTCGCCGATGAATTGATCCGGCAAATCGTGGCGCACGATGCTCGCCAGCGATATTTTTTTTTCCAGGGCGCGATGCGAGACGATCTCAATCACGCTGTCCACGAGCGAGCGCAGCATGAATTCCTCGGATGAAATGACCAGCTGCCCCGCCTCGATCTTGGAAAAGTCCAGAACGTCGTTGATGATTTCGATCATTGCCGCGCCGCTTTGCGCCACGGCCTCGGCGAGTTCGCGCTGGCGTGGCGTGAGTTCCGTCTTCCGGAGCAGGTCGGTCATGCCGATGACACCGTTCATTGGGGTGCGGATTTCATGGCTCATGATCGCCAGAAAGGCGCTTTTGGCCCGGTTGGCCACGCCGGCTTCATCCGCAAGCACGGTGGCGCGATCCCGCTCCCGTTCGAGGTTCATCCGGTATTGCTCCAAATCCTCGATCATGCTCAACATCACCCGCCGGTTTTGCTCCAGTTCCTGCGCGCGGCGCGCGAGGTCGTCGGAGGTCTGGCGGAGTTTTTCTTCGGCCAGCTTCTGTGTCGAGATGTCGGCGATAATGCCAATCAACTCCACCACGCTCCCGGTTTCCCGCAGCGGATGCACCGTGACATGGCAGGCGATTTGGGAATGAGGAAAAGTGAGTTCAAACCGCTGGTCTGCGCCCCGCCACGCGCGCTCGACAAATTCCCGCTTGGCCGCGTCGGGAATCAGCGCCTGGATGCCGCCGGCTTCAATCTCCTTGCCCCGCAAACCAAGTCGTGACAACAAGCCGCCGCGCGCCAGCAACACTTGAAATTCCTCGCCCGTTTTACGGCAGCGGAAAATGATGTTCGGCTGCAGGTCGAGCGTCTGTTCGAACAGATCGCTGATGCGACGCACCCGGTTTTCCGCCTCGCCGCGCAGCCGCTCGTTCGCCTCGGTCAATTCCTGCGAGGTCACTTCGAGCGTGTGCGACAGAAACTGCTTGTTCTCCTCCAGCTCGTCGTAAGTCCGGCTGACGGTTTCGAGCAGCGCGCGCCATTGCGCATCCTCCGGCGGACGGTCGCCGAAATGCTTGCGCAACTGACGCTGGAGCAGGGAATTCATTTCACATTTTTTCGCCGAGCACCGTGATGGTCATGGTCTGGTTGTGCAATTCGCTCAGGCCGCTGCCGGCGGCCGGGCAGGCTTCACCGTAGGAATAAAAGCCGATGGCGGCGGTTTTTTCCGGCAACGCTCCGATGGCGGCGTCCAGCTCTTCCTCGATGCGTTGGCCCAGCACCAGCCGGCGGCCGACACAACTCACCAAAATGGCTAGTGTCGAGCCGGCTGGGGCGTCAATTGCGACCGCCGCAAGACCGGCATGGGCGGCCCCTTCGACCAGTTGATCACCGCTGGCTTTCATCAGTCGCGCATACCAGCCTTCCGGCATGTCGCCGGCAAAAGTGAGCGATTGCTTCGCTTCATCCACCGCCAAAATGGTGCGCACCAGACCGGTTTCTTCAGTCGCACTTTTGGTCAGTTCGAGCGGAAACAATAAGCCGGTGGCCGGCAGTCCGGCGGCGCGGGTTCCAAGGTAGCGTTTGTAAAGTTGCAGAGCCGGCTGACCGTCGAGTTCCAAAAGTGTGTTGGCCAGAGAACGCGTGATCCGGCGGCGCGGGCCAAATCCCTCCCAGCCGCCGCGCGAGCCGTAATTCACCAGCAAGTCCGGTCCGTAAAAACCAACCGCCACCACCTGATCGCGTTTCACTTCGCCGCCCAGTCCGACGAAGGTTTTTTGAAAATTCGCCCCATCGCCCGCCAGTCCGCCGGTGATGACAATTCCCGGCGGCAACGCGGCGCGAAAACCTTCGATGAGCGCCGTGCCGTTGACGACGAGGCCGTCGGACAAGACGAGCACATGGCGCAAGTCCGGCGCCTTCAGCTTTTCCGCCGCGCGCCGGCCGCCGTCGTGGCTGTCGGCGTTGCTGACAATCGCCTCGGCGATGGCGTGGACGCGGGTGGACTTGAACTGCACCAGCACGGCGACCACCGATTCATCGAAGACGCGGTTGCCCAGAATTTCACCCGCCGTGCTGCAGCCGCAGACGACCGCGTTCGGAAACCGCTTCACCAGCTCGCGCACCGGCAGTGCGTCGCCCGCGAGCTGCGAGGTGGCGCCGAAATACAACACGAGCTGCGGCGTGATGATGCCGGTAGTCGGCAGGCTCCAGCCGGTTCCTTGGATCCATTGGCAGGTGCTGGTTTGCATAAGTTAGTTGGTTGGGGTTGGGTTGGCGGAAATTTCGTTGGCGGAAGGATAGGCCGGCGGCCGGCCACTGACGGCGAGCAGCTGGTTGACTTCGCGCTTCAATTCGATGACCCGTTCTTCGCGGTTCATCATGACGCGGTTGAAACGTTCGAGTTCGGAAAGCGTGGCGCGGATTTTTTCCTCGTCGCGCTTGCGCTCGGTGAGGTCGGATGCCACGCCGAGATAGCCGGTGATTGCGCCGCCGTCATCGAACAAGGCGGCGACGGACAACAGCACGGGAAAACGTCCGCCATCCTTGCGGACATAAGTCCATTCGCGTTGGTCGGGCAGGCCCATCTCCGCCTTGGCGACAAAGGATTCAAATCCGGGCTTCACTTCGCGGCCCAGTTCCACAGTGAGTTCCTGCGCGCGGGCGGCGGCTTCTTCCGCAACATGAAAAACGGCGGGCGACTGCCGGCCGATCATCTCCGCAGCGGTGTAACCGAGCATCCGTTCGGCGGCGGGATTGAAGAGGCGGATCAGCCCCTGCGGATCGGTAGAGATGATGGCGTAGCCGGCGCTTTCGATCATGGCGCGTTGCAGGGCGTTGGTTTTTTTCAACGCTTCCTCCGCCTCGCGCCGGGCGGTGATGTCCGCCTCGATGGCCATGAAATGCGTGAGCCGGCCAGCATCGTCGTGGATGGGTTGCACTTCGATGGCCAGCCAGTAACGGCGGCCGTGCTTGCCATAATTCAGGATTTCTTCGCTGAAGCCTTCGCCTTTGCTGAGGCGTTCACCAATGCGGCGCACGGTTTCCGGGTCCGTGTCCGGCCCTTGTAAAAACGAACCCGGTTTTTTGCCGGCCACTTCCGGAAAAGTGTAGCCGGTGATGCGCGTGAAACCCTCGTTGATCCAGACGATTTTCCCGTCGGTGTCGGTCAGCACCGCGGCGTTGTCGGTGCGCGCGGCGATGAGCGCCAGCGTGCGCATCTCGGCGGTCTGCTTGCGCAACTCGGCGCGCTGGGCGGTGAGCTTGTCGGCGAGTTTTTTCGCATCGGCCAGCGCGAGTTTGCTGGCTTGATAGACTTGCAGCATGTCTACGACTGGATCATGGATGGCAAAATCTTCAAACCCCAGCCCGTGGGCGGCGATTTCCGAGGCATCGGTGAACCACGGTGAACCGAGGAAGAGAAGTGTTTCGTTTTCCGCCAGCCAGATGAACTCGCCGCGCAGCAGGAGCTGGCTGGCGCGATGTCTGAGTAGGAAAAAATTCGCCTTGTTCTGCATCACCCAGTCGAACGTGAGCCGGCCTTCGGGACGGGCGACGTCAAAGATTTGCTCCAGTTTTGCGCCGAGTTGAGCATCAGCGCAAATGCGCCGCAGGGTTGTGCCGGTCTGAAGGATAGTCAGGTTTTTATCCACCGCGAAGTGGAAGGGAAAGGCGGCGGCAAATTGCTCCGGCGGCAAACCGATGGGCGGGCGGGTCGGTTGGCCGGTGGTATTCATATTGCGGGAACGGTCGGCCAGGTGACTTCAAAAACATCGTGGTCGGCGGCCGGGCCTTTGGCTTCCACCTGCCGCACCGTGACGGGTGTATGAAACATCTTGCCCAAGCCGTGCATCAGCCCGATCACGAAGGGTGCGAGTCCCTGCCGGTGCGAAAAATAATGCAGCTTCAACGAGCGGTCCGTGATGTCGCGGCATTCAAACCGCGGCGGCTGGAGCTTGGGAAAAATCATCGAGACCCGGGAGTGGAAATTCGGCAGGTTGCGCAAGAATTCCGGCAGCGTCCGGCCCGCCGCGCGCATCAATCCGCCGTAGCCTTCCTGCGCGGTATGCAGCACCCAGTGTTCGCCGAAGCCCAAAAGAATTTGTTCCGGCGGCAACTTGAGCACCTCGCTCGCGGCGCCGACAAGGCTGTAGGTGATGTCGTCCGTGTAGCCTTCGTTGCTCATGAAGACTTCCACATCCACGCCGGCCTTGGATTTGATCTGTTCCCACAGGGTTTCGCCGTGGTGCATGATGACCATGTCTTCAACCGCCTTATTGACCATGCCATACATAGCACTTAAGTGGATTGCGCGAATTATGGCTGAACGAAGCAAAACCGCTAACTTTTTTTGCACCTAAATTGTATGAAGGGGTGATTTTTTTTGGGGCTGTGGCTTGCTGCAATTATATTGTCAGGCAACCGCTCCCGCTCTAACCTTGATTTCATTCCAAACCCACCGTGGTGCTCGTTTTTAATGAAAAATATTTTCGTTTGTCTCAGCCTGATCCTGTTGGGATCTCGCGGCATCGGGGTATCTGCAAACCAGCCCAATATCTTATGGCTGGTGGCAGAAGATGCGAATATCAAATGGTTTGGCTGTTATGGCAGTGCGCAGGCGACGACCCCGAATATTGACAAGCTCGCGTCGGAGGGATTTCGCTATGCCAACGCCTTCGCCACCGCCCCAGTTTGTGCGGCCTCCCGGAGCAGTTGGATCACCGGCCTCTATTCTTTATCCACCGGAACTTATCAGATGCGGAGCCGGTATGATATTCCGCACGACCTGATCCACTATTATCCCGACGAACTGCGGAAGGCCGGCTACTTTTGCAGCAATCATACCAAAACGGATTACAACATCGGCGGGCGGCCGGACAACGACTGTTGGAACACCTCGGAGGAATACGGCTGGCAGCGGCGCCAGCCAGAGCAGCCATTTTTCTGTGTGATCAACTTCATGGAAAGTCATGAGAGTCGGGCATTCGGCTCCGTTGAGAATACCCGGCATGATCCTGCGAAGGTGGTGTTGGAAAAATATCATCCGGATCTGCCGGCCATCCGCAAAAACTATGCGCTCTACGAGGACGCGGTGGAGAACGCGGACAAAAGGGTCGGCCTTGCGTTGGCGGCGTTGAAACGGGCGGGCTTGGAGAACGACACCATCGTGGTTTTCTGCACCGATCACGGCGGCGTGATGCCGCGCAGCAAGCATTATACCTATGAATCCGGACTGCATGCGCCGCTGATCATCCGGATTCCGGAAAAATACAGAAGCCTGTGGCCCGCCGGGAAGCCGGGTGCGGCGGTGGGCCGGCTGGTGAGTTACATCGACATGCCGAAAACGTGGTTGAGCCTGGCGCAGGCTGGCATTCCTGAAATCATGCAGGGAAAAATCTTTCTCGGCCCGCAAGCCGAGCCGGAACCGGAATATAGTTTTTCCTATCGCGGGCGTATGGATGAGCGGATTGACGAAACGCGAGTGGTGCGGGACAAGCATTTCATCTTTATCAAAAACTACATGCCATACGTCAAATGGGGGCAGCATCATGCGTATTTGTGGCAGATGGCGGCCACGCAGGCGTGGGAGGATTATTTCAAGGCGGGCAAGACGGACGACATCACCGGGCTGTTCTTCAAGACCAAGCCCTGGGTGGAGGAGCTTTACGATTGCCAGACCGATTCCGATTGCGTGACGAATCTTTCGACCCGTCAGGAATATCAGTCTGTCGTGGCGCGAATGCGAAAGGCGCTGGCGGATTGGCAACTAAGCATTCATGATTCCGGGCTGTTGCCGGAGAATGAATTGACCCGGCGCGCAGCTGAACACAAGACGACCATTTACCAGATGGTTCGTGATCCAAAGCTCTACAATTTGCCGGCGTATCTGGCGGCGGCGGATGTGGCCCTGGCGAAAAGCGATGCCAACCTAAAAACGCTCACCGGCTATTTGGCTGATTTAGATTCTGGCATCCGATACTGGGGCGCTTGTGGTTTGCTGATGGAGAACAAGCTGGATTCCGCTGCTGTGAACGCTCTCAAAGCCGGTTTGCAGGATGAATCTCCCGATGTGCGGGTGATGGCGGCGTGGGCTTTGATCAAGGCGGGAGACAATAAAGACGGGCAGGAGTGCCTGATCCAACTCCTCAATCAGGAGTCTTACGTGACGCTCAAAGTATTGAATGTCATTGATTGGATGGGCGTTGACACCGCGCCATATTTGCCGGCGATAGAATCTCTGAAAACGGGCAAAGCGGATTCGCTCGTGAAAAACAACGCGAAGCTGAATCCTTCAGGCGATGCCTTTGCGCGGATGCAGGATTATTTGCTGCATCCGGACAAGCGACCTCCGCTGGCTCGCCGGGGCGAAATTGAAAAGGACGAGGAATTTCTGAAAAAGGCCGAACTTAATCTCAAGGATGGCAAGGGCATACCTTATGACGAGAAAGTCCCTTAACACTCCGAAATGAGAGCTTCACCTTAACTCTTGCCGTGCGGCGGCGACTCAGTTCCGCGCGCTGGATTTGATTTTAATTTTGGCCGGTTGCAGCCCGTCGGTTTCGGCTTTCAGGACGATGGTTCCCGGCTGGCCGGCTTTCGCCCGCACAACCACCAGCGCCAGGCCGTTGAATGCGTTGTGTTCTGGAGCCTGAAACGGTTCAAAGCTGGTGGCGTCGCCGTTGTCTGTGGCGACGATTTCACCGGGGCCGTCTATGGAGAACCGGATGTGGTTCATCGCACGCGGCACCTGTAGGTCGTGTTTGTCCGCCACCGTGACCGTCACAAAGGAAAGATCCTGGCCATCGGCTTGAATTTTCGTGCGATCCGCCTGTAACGTGAGCTTAGTCGCTGGGCCAGTAGTTTTCATCGTGTCCGTCGCCCAGCGTCGGCCGTTTTTGTAGGCGACCACCTTGAGTTCGCCCGGCTGATACACCGCGTTGTCCCAGCGCAACCGGTATTCGTATTGACCTTTCTTCTTCCGGCCGAGCGACTGGCCGTTCAGGAACAATTCCGCCTCGTCACCGGAACTATAAACCATCACCGGCGTGATCTGGCCGATGCGGTCGGGCCAGTTCCAGTGCGGCAGGATGTGGGCCATCGGAAAGTCCGGTCGCCAGCGTGCCTGATAAATGTAGTAGCGATCCTTCGGAAAACCGGCGAGGTCGATGATGCCGAAATAGGAGCTGCGCGATGGCACCCGGATTTTTCCCAGCTCATTGATTTCCTTCAGCAAACCTGCCTTCTCAGCCGGGTCGGTGCAGTTCGACAGGATGGTAGCATCGCGGTTGAAGGGCGTCGGCTCGCCCAGATAATCAAAGCCGGTCCATACGAATTCGCCGGCAACAAACAGGAATTGATCCTGCCCCTTGAATTCCCAGTCCGGCGGCGTGGCCCACGGCGGCGCATACAAATCATAGGAACTCATCTGGAAATGCGATTGCCCATTCGCCTTGTTGTTACTCATCGGGAAAAAGTATTCGCCGCGCGAACTGATGCACGAGGCCGTTTCGCTGCCGAGCAACGGCTGGTCGGGATTGGCCGTGCGGAACTTGCCATACTCCGTCGGCTTGTAGTTGTAGCCGAACACGTCTAGCCCTTTGCGAAAATCATTGTATCCGGAGGGGATTTTGTCGCACGCCGAGGTGACGAGGCGGGTGGTGTCTTCGCTTTGAACAATGCGTCGCAGTTCAGCGGCGATCTGCGGACCTTCCGGTGTCGCCTGATCCGGCACTTCATTCCCGATGCTCCAGAGGATTACGCAGGGATGATTGCGGTCGCGCCGCACCAATGCCCGCAGGTCGGCTTCGTGCCAGTCAGCGAACAGCAAGTGATAATCGTTCGGCTTCTTGCCTTTCTTCCAGCAATCAAAAGCTTCGTCCATCACGACCATGCCGAGCCGGTCGCACAACTCCAGCAACTCCGGCGCGGGTGGATTGTGGCTGGTGCGGAGGGCATTGCAGCCCATCCCTTTCAAAATTTCGATCTGCCGTTCCAATCCGCGGGTGTTGGCGACCGTGCCGAGCGCGCCGAGGTCGCTGTGGTCGCAAACGCCGTTCAACTGCACCCGCTGACCGTTCAGCAGAAAACCGTTGTCGGCCGTGAACTGTATCGTGCGGATGCCGAACGGCGTTTCCTGGCAGTCCACCAGCTTGCCGCCTTGCTCCACCGAAGTGACCAGGACGTAACGCTGCGGCTTCTCTAGACTCCACAACTTTGGATTTTTGAAACGAATCTGGCTCGGGTTTGATTGCGACTGGTGGGCGTCGATTTTGAGGCCGTCGATGGCAAGCGAGGCGATGGATTTGCCTTTGCCGCCGGACGCGGTGAGTTCAAAGATTTCGTTTTTCAACATCACGACAGCAGCGGCATCGGAATCGTTATCCAAGCTGACCTGACATTTTACGGTGGCTGCTGAAGCGCTCACTTCCGGCGTGGTGACAAAAGTCCCCCAATGCGCGAGGTGAACCGGCGCAGTTTTCACCAGCCAAACATTCCGATAAATACCGCCGCCCGGATACCAGCGCGACGAGTCTGGTGGATTATCGAGGCGGATGGCCACGACGTTGTCGCCGCCGAAATTCAAATACGGCGTCAACTCTACCCGCCACGAGGCGTAGCCGTAAGGCCAGCCGCCGACCAATTTGCCATTGACCCAGATTGTCGCGTAAGACATCGCCCCATCGACATCCAGATAGATTTTTTTGCCGGCGTCGGAGTTGGGAACATCCAGATGGTGGCGATACCACGCAATGCCCCACCACGGCAGCTTGCCGGTTTCGCCGGGATAATCGAGTTGGAACGGGCCTTCAACGCCCCAATCATGCGGCAGGTTCAGCAACCGCCACTGGCGGTCGTCAAAGTTGATTCGGGCGAAGGAAATATTTTCCGCCGGGTTCACAGCTGGTCGGGGAGCCGGCGGGTTCGCGACGAATGAATTCATTGCCGGCAAAAGCCAGGCGCGCAGCGCGAGATAGGTCAGGTTTGTGCCTGCGTCCGGCGTTTCCCCCTTGTAAAAACGCCAGCCGGCGTTGAGCGAAATGCGTTCACGCGGCGAATCAGCGGGTGCGGCTGAAATCACGGTTGGCACCAGAAGAAGCGCCATCAAGGGAAGGCATTTGAATGGAGTCATGATGACGATGTTAGCTGGCCACTCGGAATCTTCGAGTGAAATTTAAAACTGAAGGCGGAGGGGACGGCAGCCGCAGCGGCGGTCACGGAGGTGATAAATGTTCTGCGGTTCATAAATCAAACGGCATGCAGCGAGTCGACAACGGTGGAGACGATTGATTGTGGCGGACGTGCGCTTTCATTTTGGCAACGATTTCTCGGTGGACTTTAAAAGTGAACCGACCAAAATGCCCTCGTCTCATGCGCACACACAGTTTGCATTTTTTACTTGGTGAAAACGAGCCGCGCTTTGGCCGGATTATTTTTCGGCTGGGTTTGATTTTATTTGCGAGCGGTTGTGCGGTCTTGGCGGCCGGCACGATCACCAACGAGGCGCAAGTGCCACCCTACACTTTGCCCGACCCGCTGATCTGTCAGGATGGCACGCCGGTAACCAACGCTCAGATATGGCGCGAAAAACGGCGGCCGGAGCTGCTGCATCTCTTCGAAAACGAAGAGTATGGCAAAACTCTTTTGGGCCGGCCCGCAAATTTGCGGTTTGTCCTGCGCGAGGAGAAGAAAGATGCGCGCGAGGGCCGGGCGACTCGTTTGCGGGTGGGAGTTTTATTTGAAGGCAAGGATGACGGCCGCCAGATGGAGTTGCTGATTTATCTGCCCAACCATGTGAAAGCGCCGGTGCCGGTGTTTCTCGGCCTGAATTTTGATGGCAATTATTCCACCACCGACGAGCCGGACATCCCCTTGCCGAAGCATTTCGCGATGGGGCTTTATGCGAATCGCCTCAACAAAAACACACCCACGGAAGCCGGGCGCGGAATCCACAAGGCGATGTGGCAATACGATCTGGTGCTGGCGCATGGTTATGGCGTGGTCACGGCGGGTTATGGCGAAGTGGAGCCGGATGCTGACGGTTTTTGGCAGGCGGGTCCGCGCGGACTGGCACCGGAACCCGGAGCCAAGGATTGGGGTTGTCTCGGCGCGTGGGCTTGGGCGTGCAGCCGGGCCTTGGATTATCTCGAAACCAATCCACGGGTGGATGCCAGACGCGTGGCACTGATCGGCTTCAGCCGGTTGGGCAAAGCCGCCATGTGGGCCGGGGCGCAGGACGAGCGGTTTGCCCTGCTGGTTTCCAACAATTCCGGCGCGGGCGGGGTGGCATTGCACAAACGGATCTTTGGCGAGACGGTCACCAATCTGACCGGCAAGCTGGGCCGGTGGTTCTGCCCGAACTTTCGCCAGTATGCCGGCAATGAAACCGCCTTGCCGCTGGATCAGCATGAACTGGCGGCGCTCATCGCCCCGCGGCCGTTGCTGATTGTCAGCGGTAGCGAGGATCTTTGGTCCGATCCGAAGGGGGAATTTCTCGGCGGCTTGGGCGCGGATCCGGTCTATCGTCTCCTTGGCACCGACGGTCTGGCATGCAAGGAATGGCCCGCGCCGGGTAAACTCGTGGACAGCCGCATCGGCTACTTCATGCACAAGGGCCGGCACGATGTCACGCCGGAGGACTGGCAGGCCATGGTTGCCTACGCCGACAAATATCTGCACCCATAAAATTCCGGCGTTGCCTTGACCACTGCGGCTTCACGCCGTGGATGCGCCGGATTCCTTGGGCGGATTGATGATTTCCGGCAATTCATCAAATTCCAAACGCGCCACCAACACCGTGTTCGCATATTCATTGACCGGCAGGTGGGTCAGACGCAGGTAGCGGCCCTGATTGCCGTGTTCGCTTGGCACCAAGTCAATGGAACACGAAATTTCCGCGCCCGTGTTCAGCAAGGTTGCCCGGCGGGGCAGCAGGGAGATGGGCTTCAACTTCACGGCATCGCCGCGTGGATCGGCATACAGAATGACATAGAGCGTGTTGCCCCGGCGCGTGAGCAGCACCTCGCGGTTGCCGGTCAGGTGCGAGGCGGGCGCGGTGCCTTCCAGCGCTTCCTGCACCGCGTGATGCCATTGGCCGAGGCGCTTCAGAAAACCGGTCGTCGCCGGGGCCAGTGTGCCGTCGGGCATCGGCCCGACGTTGAGCAGGTAGTTGGCATCGCGGGCGAGGTAGCGGGCGATGCTGGCGTAGATATATCGGTCCGCGTAGTAATCTTCATCTCGGCGGTAGCCCCAGCTTTCCATGCCGATGGACTGGCAGGCTTCCGTGCGTTTGGCGAACGCCGGCAGAAATTCATTCTCCTTGCTGTAATCCCGTTCCGGCGTGCCGAAATCGCCCGCGTCAAAACCGCGGTCATTGATCACCGCGTTGGGCTGGAGCTGGCGGATCATGGCGTTGACGGACGGATCCTGATATTTCAGCACATTCATATCCCACCAGAAGCCGTGAATCTCGCCGTAGTTCGTGCAGAGCTCGCGCACCTGTGCTTTCAGGAACACCATGAACTTTTCCCAATCCGGCGAATCACCCGGCTGCGGCGGCAATTCATGATGGCGGTCCTGGTTCGGATAATTCGGCTGATGCCAGTCCACAATGGAAAAATAGAGGCAGAGCGGAAATTTACGGCGATGGCAGGCCTCGGCCAGTTGCTTGAGCACGTCCTTGCCGTAGGGCGTGTTCATGGTGTTGTAATCTGTCTCCTTCGTGTCCCACAGGCAGAACCCGTCATGGTGCTTGGTGGTGAGGCAGATGTATTTCATGCCCGCCGCCTCGGCCGCATCGAGCCAAGCTTCGGGATTGTAGTTCACCGGATTCCACTGTTGCTGCAACTTCTGGTATTCGGCGCGGGGAATGCGCCGGCGCCATTGTTCCTGTTCGTGCCAGCCGTGAATGGCATAAAGGCCCCAATGGACAAACATTCCGAACCGCCTCGCAAACCACCAGTCCCGTCCGTCACCAAAGCGCGGGGCTAGTTTCGGAACTCCGGTTGCGGCGGCGGTTGCACCGGTGGTGGCGCTCTTTTCATCGGCGGCCAGTAGTTGAGGCACAAAACCGGACGTGGCGACCAGCGTGCCGGCGGTGGAAAGAAATGAGCGGCGGTTCATGGTTGGTTTATATTGAAACAGACGCCGCTCAGCCAGTCGAATCCTTCGCAATCAGTCTTCATCCGCCGTTTTCACCGCCCATTCGGGATACGGCTTTGCGCCCATCGTTGCGCGCCAGAGAATGCGGTTTAGCACGTCCTCGTTGCATTGGTCCGGCTTGTCCAGCGGCAGCCGCGCGGACACCAGGGCGTCGGTGCGCGTTTGTGAGCGGGAGTTGTTTTTCAGCGGCGAATTCATCTCGTCCAGCGGCACGTTGTTCGTCACCGCGTTGAACGCCGTGAAGTCCGGCGTGTTCGTGAAGCAATCGAACATCGGCGTGGCCGTGGCGTCGAACTGGTTCATCGGCGGCAGGCCGAGAATGAGTTCCATCGTGCGCAACAGGCTGGTCTGGTTGTATTGCGTGCTCACCACCGCGTGCCGCTTTGTCCAGGCGCTCACGACGTAGGCCGTGGTGCGGTAGCCGCTGACATGATCCCAGCCATTTTGCGGGTCGTCCTCGACGGCGAAGATGCAGGTGTCTTTCCAAAATTTGCTGTGGCTTACGGCTTCGATCACCTGTCCCAGCGCCAGATCATTGTCGGCCACCTGAGCGGCGGGCGTGGGTGTGCCGGGTTTCACGCCGCTGGTGTGGTCGTTCGGCAGCCAGAGAATCGTCAGCGCGGGCAGGTTGCCGGCCTTTTCAAAATCCTTGAGGCGCGCAATGAATTTAGCCGCGCGCACAACGTCCGGCACCTCGAGATCCCAGCTCGCCCAGTCTTTTTCCATGAACGGTTCCAGTGCCGCGATATCCGGTTCGCAGGTGTATTCAATCGCATTCGCGCCGCTGGTGAAATCCTTCAGCGTTTCAGCAAAGGTGATTTTCCCCGACTGCGTTGGATTCTTCCAGTGCTTGGTCATCGTGGTGAACTCGCCGAAATCGCGGACGCTCCGGCCGTGCGCCAGCGCGTTGTCCCAGATGAATCCTGCCGGCGAATACGCCAGCGCGTCGCGCCCGTCGCTGCCGAAACCGCCCGCCGGATAACTGCGCGGCCAGCCCGCGAAGGAGCGTTCGACATATTCGGTGGCGATGCCGGTGACCGACCATTGATGGCCGTCTGCGCTCAGGATGCCGGAGCAGTAGGTGTTGTCCAACAGCGTGAACTCGCGCACCAGCTTGTGTTCATTGGGTGTCACGCGTTGGCCGAAGTTGCACAATGACACGTCGCCGTTGCCTTCCTTCACGTCGCCGAATACCTGGTCGTAAGTCCGGTTTTCCTTGATGATGTAGATGACATGCTTGAACACGCCCGCCTCACCCGGGCGTTCCGGCACCGGCTGCGGTGCGCGCTTGGGTCGTGGGGGCAGTTGCGCCTGCGCCAGCAGCGGATAACGCAGGTTCGCCAAAGCCGTTTGCGTGAACGCCGCCAGCTCGGTTTTCGACGGAACCGGAATCAGCGAAAGCGAGCCGTCAAATTGCCGGGTGTTGAAACCGAAGCCGTCAACGAATTTCGCCTTCTCGGTTTTGGTGCCGATGGCTTTGAGGTTGACAACGTAGAGCTTCCGTTCGCGCGCATCGTAGGCCAGCCCGCCGGGAAACCAGCCGGCAGGAATCAGACCGAGCAGCTTCGTCTCGCGCGGCGCAAATTGGAAGACGGCGACGGCATTCTGCGAGCCGTTGGCGCAATAGAGCGTTTTCCCCGATGCGTCAAATGCCAGTGCGTTCGGCTGCGCGCCGAACGGGTCGCCCGGCATCTGGCGGGCGGTGACGGTCTCGATGACTTCATCGGTGCGCGTGTCGATGACGCTCAGCATGTCGCTGCCGGCGCTGGCGGCGACGAGGAATTTTCCGTTCGGGGCCAGCGCCAGCGCGCAGGCGTGCGGGCCGATGACGATTTCACGCAGCGTGGTTGAGATTTTTCCCTGCGCGAGGTCGATCACCGTTACCGAACCTTCGCTGGCGATGCTCCGTGCGTCCACGCGCACGAACGTTCCGCGACCGGCCGGACCGATCACGCTGGTCGCATCGGGCCGGCGTCCGCCCCAGCTGCTGACGTAAAGCTTGTGGCCTGCCATCGCCACGTCGAACGGCGCAACGCCGACATTCCACGTCCGCAAAAGTTTCCCGGTGGCCGCCTCCAGTTCTAACAGGCGGTTGGAAAGATTCCCGGCGACGTAAAGTTTTTTGCCATCGGCGGAAATGGCGAGACCGGCGGGAATTTCATTTTCGCGTTCCGGCGCATTCGCCGGCGGCAGCGCGATGGAGAACAGCGGTGAAACTTTGCGGTCCCGACTGACGGAAAAAACTTTCACGTCGCCGCTGACGTTGGCGAGGTAAAGCCGCGCGCCGTCCGGGGAAAATTGCAGGCCGGTGAAACTCAACTGCGCCTTTTCATCCGCACCGAGAATCGGGGCGTTGAGCGGCTGCGGCTCCCGCACCTGATCGGAAGGCAACGCGACCTGCTGGAGAATCTTTCCGCTGGCGGGTTCCAGCACGAGGAGTTCATGGGCGATACCGGCAGTCACCAGCAATTTTCCATCGGGACTCAACGCCACAGCGTTCGGGCGCACGCCGGGCAGCTCCACCTGGATACCAGCGGGCGTGACGATTTGATTTGCCGGCGCGATCAGCGCGTCGCCGTTGCGTCCGACCAGTGCAACGGTGGCGGAGAAATCATCAGCGAAAACCGTGGCGGTGAGTATGCCGGCCAGCACCGGCGGAGCGAGATGGAAGGCACGTTTCGTTTTCATTTTCCTGATGATGAAACGGCGTGCGGGAAACGGCAAGCGACGATGCGGTGAAATTTATTCGACCGCCGGATCCAGTCGTTTATCCGTGACCAGATATTTGCGGACATAGTCATGCACGGCGTTTTCGAGCGAGGTGACGGGCGCGGCGTAGCCGGCACCGCGCAGCCGCAGCAGATTGGCCTGCGTGAAATACTGGTATTTGTCGCGTATCACCTCCGGCATCGGGATGAACTTGATGACCGGCTTTTTCTTCAGCGCGGTGAACACGGCGTTTGAGAGATCCACCCATGTCCGCGCCTGGCCGGAACCGATGTTGAACAACCCGTTCGCGCGCGGCGTCGCCGCCAGGTGCAACGTCATCGCCACGCAATCCTTGACGTAAAGGAAATCCCGTTTTTGCTCGCCGTCCTTGTAATCCGGCTTGTAGCTCTTGAAGAGCTGGATCACGCCCTTGCTTTGCACCTGCGCAAAACTTTTGTGGACGAGCGAACGCATGTCGCCCTTGTGGTCCTCGTTCGGGCCGAAGACATTGAAAAATTTCAGGCCGCAAATCTTGTTCAAGATGCCGGCGCGTTTGGCATGCAAATCGAACAGGTGCTTGGAATAGCCATACATGTTGAGCGGCCGCAGCGTGTCGAGTTGCGTCTCGTTGTCCTCCATGCCTTGCGCGCCGTCACCGTAGGTCGCGGCGGAGGAGGCATAAACAAAACGCACCTTGTTCGCGAGCGCCCAGTGCGCGAGATCCTTGGTGAACTCGTAATTGTTTTTGGCCAGATACGTCGCGTCTTTTTCCGTCGTGGCCGAGCAGGCACCCATGTGCAGCACGAGGTCAAATTTTCCCAGCGCGCCGCTTTGCAGGCGCGGCAGCAGATCGGCGGCCTCGACGTAATCGGCAAAGCGCAGCGGTGTGAGATTGCGCCATTTTTCATTTGTGCCGAGGATGTCGCAGACGACGATGTTGTCGCAACCGCGCCGGTTCAGCGCCCAGACAAGCGCGCTGCCGATGAAGCCCGCGCCGCCCGTGACCAGGACACGCGCCTCGGAGAAATCGTGTGGTTTCATTTTCCCTCACGATACGGATGCCGGCGGGATTTCCAATCTCAAACTGGCAAAACGCGTCCGCAATCGATGAGCTTGTAAGATGCGGTCGCGCTGATTATCGTGCGGTTTGTGACGGATGCTCCCATAGCTCAAATGGATAGAGCAGCGGTTTCCTAAACCGTTGATCCCAGTTCAATTCCGGGTGGGAGCACCATTTTAAGTTGTTGTTGAGAAGCGTATTATGTGAACCTGCTGAACGCCGGCCGCAACTTATCAGTCTATTCGTTGTTGGATAGAATGGCAGTCAACTCAACCACCCACCTTTATGAAAACTTTCTTTGTTCCCCAAACCTTCCTCGCCTTGGTCGTGGCGCTGGCCGTCGCCAGCCCTGTTTGTCAGGCACAAGATCAGCCGCTGCCGCCACCGGCGAGCGCGGGCGTTTTGCCGGCGGGCATTCCTCCCGGCAGCGCGCTGGAACAAGTTTTCAAACTGGTCCAGGCCGGTCTGGATGCCACGGTGGTCAAGACCTACATCTCCAATTCTGCGACCACGTTCAATCTCGACGCCGAGAAAATCATCGCGCTCAGCGACGCCGGTGTTTCCGCCGACATCATCAACGCCATGATGGCACATGACAAAAATTATTCTGCAGTCCCGCCAACCACCGAATCGGCCCCGGCGAACAACAGCGTTTCTGCGCCGGAGACAACGCCGCTCGCCGCGCCGGTCACGGTGAATTATTTCTACAACAATCTATCGCCCTACGGCAACTGGGTTGAAGTGGAAGGCTATGGCCGCTGCTGGCGGCCCACGGTGGTGATGTATGATTCCGAATGGCGGCCTTATTGCGACCGCGGCCACTGGGTCTATACCGACCACGGCTGGTATTGGGATTCTGATTATTCGTGGGGCGTGACGTTCCACTATGGCCGCTGGTTCCGGCACGACCGCTTCGGCTGGTGCTGGTATCCGGACACCGTGTGGGCACCGTCGTGGGTCACCTGGCGTTCGTCCGATGCCTATTGCGGCTGGGCGCCGTTGCCGCCGTTCGCCGAGTATCGTCCGGGAGCTGGCTTTTTCTATCGTGGCGCGAGCGTGTCCGTCGGATTTGATTTCGGTCTGGGGGCGGATTATTTCACGTTTATCTCCGTGAATCGCATGTGCGAGCGGCATCCGCGTTATTACCGGGAAAACCATGAACGGGCGACGCAAATTTTCAGCCAGACCACCATCATCAACAATTACAATGTCAACCGCCAGACGGTGGTGAACAACGGCATCCCCGTGGGCCGCATCAACACCGCCGTGTCGCGCCCGATCCGCACCGTGGCGGTCGCCGAATTGCCGAATGCCGCCCGCCAAGGCTGGCGCGGCGAGACCGAACACTCCGGTCAACGCCCAGTGAACATTGATTCGCGACCGAACCGCACGGGGCAAGGTCAAGCTGTCGCGCCCGGCACGCGGCCGAACGCGCCCGCGCAGCAATCCATCTTGCCCGGTCGTAATTCGGGCGAAAACACTTCACCGCGCCAGCCGGTGACGCAGCCGAATCAGAATCACAACAATCAGGGTGAACGCGATTCCGGCAACCGCGGTTTTAATTCCGTCCCGCCGCCGGTCACCAACCCGCAAGCGAACAACAATTTTTCTGGTGCACCATTCATTCGCCAGCAGCCGCGCGGCGACGCGCCCGCAAACAATGCCGGCCAGCATAATTCAACGGTCACCCCGCCAGCCATTGTTCGCCAAACCGACCACGCTTCCGTCACCATCCCCACGCACACGCAAACTCAAACACCGGTGGTGCGCCAAGCGGAATTGCCGGTGGCCGGTGTGCCGCAACATTCGCAACTTCAGCCCCAGTCAGGGCACTACTCCACACCGGTGGCACCGGCGACATCGGAGCACTGGCAGCAGCGCGAGCAAGCCAGAAGCGAGCCGGTTCAACCGCGCCCGGTCGTGCCGGAAACGGCTCCGCGCAATTACCCGCAGCACCAGACACCGGCACCGTCGGTTCCGAGCCAGCAGTCGGGTGGCAAGGATCAGGATAAAAATCTGCCGAATCATTGAGCCGCTTTTGAGTCACGCTGCGAGCATCAACTCGCGGCGTTTTTCCTTTTGCCGCTGCGCCGGCGGTGGCAACCTTTTCGCGTGGGCATTTCCCGGCAACAATTCGAGCAGATGCAGCAGCGCCTCAATGGCAAACCGTCGCGCACTGATGTCCAGCGCCCAACGCCCCATATCTCACGCCTCACGCCTCAAATTATTATGGGCATTGACCCGTCGGTGCGCGGCACGGGCTACGGCGTCATCCGCGTGGAAAAATCCGGGTTGACCGCGCTGGCGCAGGGGACGATTGCCTGTCCAAGAGATTGGGAACGCTCGCGCTGCCTCGCCCATATTTCCGGGACGCTCCGCGACGTCGTGCAGAAACATCAGCCGACCGTTTGCGTGCTGGAGGGACTTTTCTTTGTGCAAAATTTGAAGACGGCCATCATCATGGGCGAGGCGCGCGGCGCGGCAATGGCGGTCATTGCCGAGGCGGGTTTGGACATTTACGAAATCGCCACGCGCAAAGTGAAGCAGGCGATTGTCGGCTACGGCGCGGCGCAAAAGCTCGCCGTCGCCAAGATGGTGCAGCGGATGCTAAACCTCGCCGATCTGCCCGCGCCGGACGCGGCGGACGCGCTGGCACTGGCGCTGACGCACGCACAGGAAAAAAGCCGGTTTGGTTTGAACGTGCCGAAGAAAATTTAGAATATATGAAAAAACTATCTCTTTTATTTACAAGCGTGGTTTTAGTCGTTGGACTTGCGTTTGCAGATGAACCAAAACACAGCTTCAAGCCGGAACAGGGATTTGTGCCTGATAAAAAGACGGTCATCACAATCGCGATTGCTGTTTGGTCGCCAATCTACGGTGAAGAAAAAATTCAAAATGAAAAACCTTTCAAAGCAGTTTTGAAAGATGGTGTCTGGCATGTTGAAGGTAGCTTGCCTCAAAATACTTTAGGAGGTGTTGCTGTAGCTGAAATTTCAAAAGATGACGCTCGAATTTTGCGGATAAGCCACGGCCAATGATTACTTTTCTCCACGGCAAACTGATCGAAGCGCTGCCCACGCAGGTCGTGGTGGAAGTGAATGGCCTCGGCTATGAGGCGCTGATTCCATTGTCGTCTTTTGACAAGCTGCCGCCGCCGGGTGGCGAAGTGAAGCTGCTCACGCAGCTCATCGTCCGGGAAGATGCGCACATTCTCTACGGTTTCATGACGGCGACCGAACGCGACTTGTTCCGGCTGCTCATCAACAGCGTCAGTGGCATCGGCCCGAAGACGGCGCTGAACATATTAAGCGGCGTCTCCGTGACGGCCTTTCGCGGCGCGGTGGCCAACGGCGATGTGAAATCGCTTTCGCAGATTTCCGGCGTCGGCAAAAAGACTGCCGAGCGCATCGTCGTGGAACTGCGGGATAAAATCGCTGCCGTCGGCGCGTTGGAAGCGGCCAGCGCCAAACATACGCTGTCCGCCGACGACCAGAAAACCAATGACGCCACGCTCGCGCTCATGGCGCTGGGTTTCAAGCAGGCCGAGGCGCACGATGCCGTCCGTGCCGCGCAGGCGATGCTCGGCGCGCAAGCCTCGGTGGAACAGCTCGTGCGCGCGTGTCTGAAAAAGGGTTGAACCGATGCCTGAAATCTCCACGCCACCGTCCGCTGCGCCGAAACGCAGGAGCGGCATCGTGATTCCGCACGCGCCCAAGTGGTATCAGCGGCTGGGCGCGTTCGTGTTGTTCGCGGCCTTGCGAGTCCTTTTGTCCACCGTGCGCTGCCGGTTGCGGACGCCTTCGGAATTTCTCGCGCCCCAGGCGCCGACGCCGGTGATTTTTTGCATCTGGCACAACCGGCTGGCGACGTGCATCAAGGTTTTGGATCGCTATCGCCGGCCGCATAATTCCGGTGCGGGCATGGCGGCGCTGGTGAGCGCGAGCAAGGACGGCGCGTTTCTCTCCCGTATCTTGCAATGGTTCCGCGTGCAACCGGTGCGCGGTTCCTCCAGCCGGCGCGGCGCACAGGCAATCTTGGAAATGACGACGTGGGCGGAACGTGGCTACGACCTGACCATCACGCCGGATGGCCCGCGCGGGCCGTGTTACCAGATCCAAGATGGCATCACGTCGCTGGCGCAGTTGACCGGCCTGCCGATTGTGCCGGTGTCGTTCAACTTGAACTGGAAAATCTCCGTGAAGAGCTGGGATCGGTTTCAAATCCCGCTGCCGTTCGCCGGCTGTGAAGTCTGTGTGGGACAGGCCATCCGCGTGCCGCCCAACGCCACCGATGACGAGCGCGAGCAATTGCGCCGGCAACTGGAAGGCGAAATGCGCGCCATCACGCGCGATTGAAAGATGATCGCCCGCGTCAGTCTCGAAATCGCGCTGCGGAAAGAATTTGATTATTCGATTCCGGCGGAGCTGGCTGGACAGATTGACGTTGGCAGCCGCGTGCAGGTGCCGTTCGGGCCGCGCAAAATTCTCGGGGTCGTCACCGCGGTCGCGGAAGAATCCGGCCACGCAAACCTCAAGCCCATTCTTAAAGTCATCGGCGCGCAAACGCTGGTCACGCCGAAGGTGCTGAAGCTCGCACGTTGGATCGGCGAATATTACTGCTGCGCGCCGGAGACCGCGCTGAAATCTGTCCTGCCCGAGGCCGTGCGTAAGGAAGACGCGAGCTGGCGCGAACGGCTGTTCGTTCGCGCGCTGCCGGTCAGCGGGGAGTTACCAAAGTTGCCGAAGCGGCAGCAGGAAGTTTGGAACGTCATCGAGGAACGCCGGGAGATTTTACTTTCTGAATTGGTTGAGTTGGCGGAAACCACCGCCGCGACCGTCCGCAAGCTTGAAGACCGAGGCTTGGTTTCCATCACCAACGAAGTTTCCGAGCGCGATCCATACGCGAAGGAAACGATTTTGCCGACGCAAAACATCGTGCTGAATCCGGCGCAAGCAGCCGCGTTGGAAAAAATCAAAACGGCGATGGACGCGCGCATCGCCCCAGCTTCCAACCTCCAACCTCCAACTTCCGCATTTCTTTTGCACGGCGTCACCGGCTCCGGCAAGACGGAAATTTATCTGCAAGCCATCGCGCACGCGCTGGAAAAGGGTCAGGGGGCCATCGTGCTCGTGCCGGAAATTTCGCTGACGCCGCAGACGGTCGAAAGATTCAAGGCGCGGTTCAGTTCTGGAAAATTGCAGACATTGGTCGCGGTTTTGCATTCTCACCTTTCCGCCGGCGAACGTCACGACGAATGGCACAAGATTCGTCAAGGCCGTGCGCGCATCGTTATCGGCGCGCGCTCCGCGATTTTCGCGCCGGTCGAACCGCTTGGCCTCGTCATTGTGGACGAAGAGCACGAGCAAACTTACAAACAGGAGGAAGCGCCGCGCTATCATGCCCGCGACGTGGCGGTGATGCGCGGACAGATGGAAAACGCCGTTGTCGTGCTCGGTTCGGCCACGCCGTCGCTGGAAAGTTTTTACAACTGCCAGAAGGGCAAGTTCACGCTGCTGGAATTGCCCGAGCGCGTGGACGACCAAAAAATGCCGCATACGCGCGTCGTGGACATGCGGCAGACGGCGCGCGACGGCAAGGGCACGCCGATTTTTTCACCGCAACTCAAGGAAGCCATCACGCAACGGCTGGAAAAGAAGGAGCAGACGATTTTATTTCTCAACCGGCGCGGCTATTCCACCTCGTTGCAGTGCCCGAAGTGCGGTTATGTTTGCGAATGTCCGAATTGCAGCATCTCGCTGACCTACCATCGCGTTGAGCAAAAACTCGCGTGTCATATCTGCGGCCACAACGCGCGCGTGCCGAACGTCTGCCCAAACGAGAAGTGTAAAAATCCCGCGATCCGTTTCGCCGGAACCGGCACGCAGAAGGTCGAGGACATCCTGCGAAAACTATTCCCGCATGCGCGCATCCAGCGCATGGACGCGGACGTGATGAAAAAGAAAGATGATTACCGCCATGTGCTCGGCGAATTTCGCCACGGAAAAATCGACGTCCTCATCGGCACGCAGATGATCGCGAAGGGGCTGCATTTTCCGAACGTCACGCTCGTCGGCATCATTTACGCGGACTCGGCGTTGCATCAGCCGGATTTTCGCGCGGGCGAACGCACCTTCCAACTGCTCACGCAGGTTGCCGGCCGCGCCGGCCGCGGCGACATCGAGGGCGAAGTGTTCGTGCAGGCGTTCACGCCGTTTCATCCGGCGATTCAATACGCACGGCGGCACGACTTCAACGGCTTCTTCGAGCAGGAACTGGAATTTCGGAAACAGTTGAACTATCCGCCATTCAGCCGCGTGGCGCTGCTTACGCTGAAGGGGCGGAACGAGGACAAGGTGAAGTTTTCGGCGGAACATCTCAAACGCGAACTGGAGAAAACGGAGTTGAAAGACCTGACCATTTCCGGTCCCGCTCCTGCTCCGCTGCTGCGCGCGGAAAATTTTTACCGCCACCAAATCATGTTGCGAACCCGAGCGATGAGCCGCTTGAGCCAGTCGCTTGCCAAAATCACCGCGACGCTCACGCTGCCGGACGACGTGACGTTGGCGGTGGACATTGACCCGGTGAACCTCAGCTAGGCGGATGGCAATTGAGATATAGACAATTAAAGCGGCCTGTTTAACCTGATGAGAATGAACCAAGCCGTCCATTCGCCGCCGGTAATTTGAGCGCCATCTTTAACCTGTTGTGAATCATGATTTCGTATGAAGACGCATAGACGGCGGAACGATTACGCGCTAAATTCATGGGCATTGCAAAAAAGGCTTCCATATCCCAGCCCGAGGGACGGTTCTCGCCGGCTGCGGTCGCACGCCTCAGGTGATCTGAAGGTCTGAATTTACCCGATGGTATGATGAAATTTTCAGGATGCATTCTAGCGGTCTGGTTGCTTGGATTCGTCGCGCCGGCCCGCGCGGACGGAACCGGCACCGGTCTTACCGGCGAATATTTCGCCACCAACAATTTCTCCGGCACGAAATCCATCCGGGTGGATGCTGCGGTGAACTTTGACTGGGGCACCGGTTCGCCGGGTGTTGGCGGGCTGGGCACGAACAATTTTTCCGTCCGTTGGTCTGGGCAATTGGAGCCGCGCTACTCAGACACTTACACATTTTATGTCACGGCCGATGACGGCGCGACGTTGTGGGTCAACGACCGGCTGATCGTGTCCCGGCTGCTTTCCGCCACGCCCGCGCAGATGGCGGGGCAGATCGCGCTCAAAGCCGGCCAGCGTGTGAATATCCGGCTCGAATACGTCGAGCGAACCAATACCGCCAGCATCGTGCTCGAGTGGGCCAGCACCAATCAGACCCGCGAGGTCATTCCTGCCTCGCAGCTTTATACAAACACGTTGCCGGCGGAACGGGGTTCGATACTGCGCGAGCATTGGGCGAATCTGCCGGGCACCGCCATCACCAATCTCACCGGTTACACGAATTACCCCAATCTGCCGGACGGTCGTGAAAATTTTATCACCTTCGAGTGTTTGCAAACCAACTGGGCCACCAATGTGGGCACGCATCTCACCGGCTACCTGATGCCGACGACGAATGGCGTTTACAATTTTGCCGTGGCGGCCAGCGACACGGCGGAGTTGTGGTTGAGCACCAATGCCAGTCCGACGAACCGGCAACTCATTGCTTACGTCACCAATGCCACAGCTTTCCGAGACTGGTCGAATCAGGTGGGGCAAATATCGGGCGGGATATCGCTGGTGGGCTGGCAGAAGTATTACATCGAGCTGTTGCACAAGGCGGGCACGAACAACAACCATTACTCTGTGGCATGGCAACCGCCGGGGGCGACACAATTCAACATCATCGGGGGCGACAACCTCATTCCAGTCGGGCTGAACAGCTCGTTGCCGCCGCAGACCAATATTTTCAACACACTGGCGCAGTCGCATCCACGGCTCTTCGCCACGGCGGAACGGTTTGCGTGGTTGAAGCAGCAGATCGCCAGTAACCCGACCGGCCAGCCGGCGCAGTGGTATGCCTCGATTTTTGCCACGGCCACGAATCTGCTCAACACGAACAATTATCCGCCGGTGGTCTTCAATTTGGACATCCGGAGCCAGATTTTGACGCAGAGCCGCACGGTGAAAGCGCGCATGTATCAACTGGGACTGGCTTGGAAAATTTCCGGTGACACCAATATCGCCGAACGTGCGTGGATAGAATTGAACGCCGCTGGCAATTTCCCCGACTGGAATCCGGTCAACAGTTTTCTCGACACCGCCGAGATGACAGCCGCAGTCGCGGTTGGTTACGACTGGTTTTATGAATATTGGAACACCAACCGGGCCAATTTTCTCATAACCAACATCGTCACCAAGGGGCTGCTGGCGGGTCTGACAAACTATCAGAAAAATGTTGGCTGGTCGCAGCCTTCAGGCAATAACTGGAATCTGGTGTGCAACGGTGGCCTGACGGTGGGCGCGTTGGCGGTCGGCACCAATTCCCCGATTGCCTCGGCGGTTTTGACCAATGCCATTCCGTCCTGCTCGGCGGTGATGCAACACTATCTGGCGGACAATGGTGCATGGTATGAGGGCCCCGGTTATTGGGACTACGCTTGTGACTACAATTTTCGGATGTGCTCCAGTCTCCAGTCGGCGCTCGGTTCCGATTACGGCATCAGCACCACCAATGGCTATTTCAATGCAGGACTTTTTGCCGTGCTGCTGGACAGTGCCGGTGCGCGGAATTTCAATTTTTCTGATGCCGGTAGCGGTCTCGCCGGTGCCTCGCAAGGGCCTTACATGATGTGGTGGGCGCGGCGTTTCAATGTGCCTGCCTATGCGGCCTACCAGCGCACGAACAACACGGCCGATGCCTTGAGCGCTTTGTGGTGGGATGGTCGTGGCGGCGACCCGGTGAGTGAAAATATCGGGAGCGATATCCTCTTTGTCGGTCCGACGCTGAACAACGCAAACTACCTTTCGCAAAATGTCGGCGTGTTTCGCTCCTCCTGGGGCGATGCCAACGAGACGTTTCTGGCGTTCAAGGGCGGTAACAATGGTGCCAGTCACGGTGACTTGGACGCCGGCACGTTTGTGCTTGAAGCGCTTGGCAATCGCTGGGCCGTGGATCTCGGAGCCGACAATTATGCATTGACCGGATATTTCGATACCAATCCAAACAGTGCGACGAATCGTTGGGATTATTATCGGATGCGGGCGGAGGGTCAGAACACTCTCGTCATCAATCCCGGCAACGGCCCCGACGCCGCCCTGAACACCGTCGCGCCGGTGCTCAATTTCCAGAGCAAATCCAGTGCGCGCGCCTTGACCGTCATGGATTTGACGCCGGCGGTGACGTCGAACAGCGTCCAGCGCGCCTGGCGCGGCTTCCAGTTGTTCGGCCCGCAGCGCAAGCAGGTGTTGATTCAGGACGAAATCACCGGGGCCACCAACGCCACCGTCTGGTGGTTTATGCACTACCTGACCAACGGCACGCAAGTGACGCTTTCCAGCGACAGCAACAGTGTGACGATGACCCAGGGAAACAGCCGGCTCTGGGGCAAAATCCTCAGCAGCGGCAGCACGTTTCAGGTCATGAATGCGTTGCCGTTGCCGACTTCGCCCAATCCGTCGGGTCAGAGTTCGAACGCGAATATCCAGAAGCTCGCCATCAAGCTCACCGGCGTCACCAATACCACCATCGCCGTGTGGTTCGTGCCGTTGACGGCCGGACAGAATCCACCGGTTGTGGCCCCCACGCTCGTGCCCTTGGCGCAATGGCAGGTGCCCGATACCAACCCGCCTGTGGCGGTGGACGGCTATTTCACCACGCCGCAAAACGCTGCCGTGAATGCGGATCTGAGCACGCTTGTCACGGATACTGCCACGCCACCGAGCAATTTGGTTTACACCGTCACCGCCCCGACCAATGGCGTGGTCACACTGCTGGGGGATGGCCATACGGCGCAGTTCACGCCGGCGACAAGTTTTTACGGCACCGGGCAATTTCTCTATACCGCGACGGATACCAACGGCAACAGTTCTACGGCGGCGGTGGTCATCACCGTTTTGCCGGCGACGTGGTATTGGGATACCGCCGTCACTGCAGGACTGCAACCGGGTAACGGCATTTGGGATGGTGTGAACTCGAACTGGTCGTCCACGGTCGCCGGCTCAAACCCGCTGCTTACCTGGCCGACACTGGGGAACGACGCGGTGTTCATCGGCGGAGGCAGCACTTATACCGTCACCGTCAACGGTCCGCAAAATGTGAACCAAATCGCCACGACCAACGGCACTTGGGTTTTCAATGGTGGCGCGCTCAATCATGCCAATGGAGCCATGACCATCACCGCCAACGCGGATACGACGCTAAATTCCCCGCTGACGATCAGCGCTGATTTGACCAAGCTCGGCACCAACCGGCTGACGCTCGGTGCGCCGGCAGTTTTTCCCGGCGATGTCTTTGTGAACGCCGGCACGCTCCGAATCGCAACCAATAACGCTTTGCCGCCGACGGCCACGCTCAACCTTGGGAACACCAACGGCACGGTCGGACAGTTCGAGTTGAACGGGTATAATCAGACGGTTGACAGCCTCAATTTTCAATCTCTGAGTCCCGCCACCAACTCGGTCAGCATCACCGCCGGCAACACGCTCACCGTCGGTAACACCAATGGTGGCATGGTCTTCGGTGTCGGCAACTATGGCACCGCGATCGGTGGCATCACCGCCACGACATGCGTCTCTTTTGTGCGCGGCGGTTCGCTGGTGGTCAGCGCGCCCACCGGCGCTTTTTCCATCGAGTCGAGCGGCACCAACAATGCCGGCACCGCGCAGGCTTTTGTCAATCTGTCGGGCCTGTCCAATTTCACCGCCAATGTTGCCAGCTTCACGGCCTGCGTCGTCGGCGGCAAGCCCAACAACGTTAGCGGGCAATTCAATCTCACGTTGGCCACCAACAACAGCATCACGGTCCCTAGTCTTGTTCTGGGTGACAGCAACGATGGGTTCGGGACGAACAATGTCAACCTGGGGGCGAACACGGTCTTCAACGTCAATAGTCTGGCGTTCATTGGCGGACGTTACAGCGGCATGATGAGTTTCCAGTCCGGCAGCAGTTCCAACCTGACCATTCGCGGTGCTGTCGGCGGCACCAGCCGGGCGGATATTTTCATCGCCGACCAGGTCAATTTCTCCGGACTTGGCAGCGGTGGCGGCGGCTCGAGCATCTGCATTGGAACCTTGGATTGCGGCGCGGCTACGGTGGACGCGCGGATTGATCAGTTGACTCTCGGCATCGGTGCCAGCGTGGCAAGTCAAACCTATGGCACGGCCACCGGAACCTTCATCTTTGGCGGCAACAATAGCAGTGTGGACATCAATAATGCCTATCTGGGCTATGCCACCTCGAACTCCACGGTGGCCACTTCCGGCAATTCCCCGACCTACACCGGCACGCTCACCATGAATGGCGGCACGCTCACGGTGAACTCCAATTTCTTTCTTGGCTACAGCGCCGATGATGATTTGGGCAATGCTCAGAATGTCGCTGGCGTTTTCAATCTGAATGGCGGCACGGCCACGGTCAGTTCCAACCTGTTCCTCGGTTATGCCACCAATTCCACCGGCATTGTCAGCGGCGCACTCAACCTCTCCAACGGCACATTTATTGTGAATGCGGATATTGTTTCCGTCGGCAACACCGCCACCGGTAGCGTCAGTCTGGTCGGTGCCACGTTGAACCTGAATGGGAGAAAAATCGGCTCTGCCGCCAAACCCATCAACTTGGTTGCCGGTAGCGGCACGCTGATGAGCGTCGGCGAGATCAACGCCGGTGGTCCGCTGGTGAAAACCGGCATCGGCACATTGACGCTTTCCGGCACGAACACTTACAGCGGCGTGACCACTATCAATGCCGGCACGCTGCTGGTGAACGGCAACTCCAGTGCCTGCACCAACATGGTGACGGTTTCCACCAATGCGACTTTCGGTGGTGCGGGCGTCATGGGTGGCAACGTGATTGTAAATAAGGGCGGCAAACTGACTCCGGGCGGCGGGTTGAGCAGTGTTGGCACGTTGACCTTGACCAATACGCTGGCCCTAAACGGTGGCAGTTTGTTTTATGAGATGGCGAATTTTTTTGGCGGCACCAACGACTTGGTAGTCGTCGGCAACAGTTTGAGTCTGGGGGCGACCAACGCCGTTTTCCTTTCCGGCAAGGTGCCGGCGGGGGATTTTCAGTTGATGACCTTTGCCGCCACCAACGGCCCCGGCACATTTGTGCTAGGTGCCAATTACACGAACGCTTCACTGGTTATCAATCCGACCAATCTGGTTTTGCATGTGGGTGCCGGCGGCGGAGTTTTCGGTCTGACGTGGAAAGGCACCGTCAACGGGACGTGGGATACGACGGTGTTGAACTGGACGAACGGGACGGTGACCACCAATTTCAACGCCGGGGACTATGTGTTTTTTGACGACACGCTGGCGAAAAACCCGGTCATTACCAACGCCACGCCCACCGCCACGGTTGCCCCTGGAGCGGTAGTGTTCAACAACAGCCTGACGAACTACACCATCAGCGCAAATATTTCCGGCACCGGCTCGCTCACCAAAAACGGCCTGGCCACGGTCACGCTGACCGGAACGAACTCCTACGCGGGCAACACAACGGTCAATGCCGGCACGCTGGTGATCACGAACGGTGGAACTATCAATTCACCGCTTGCGACATTGAATATCGGTGCTGGTGCGACTACGGCCGCAATTACGCTGACCAATGGGAGTTCTTCCATCACTGTCCAGACGTTGCTGGCAACCAATAATATCTGCAGCGGGCCGACGAACTCGGTCTTTAATTTCAATGGCGGCACGCTGACCACCTCGAACTACAACGGATTGGCAGCGAACATCCTGCTGGCTTCCAATGCCAGTTGGACGATCAATGGCAATTGGAACTTGAACGGTGGCACCAATCTTATCGAAAACGTGAACACCAACGGGAACGGTGGCGGCACGGTGAGTTTTGGCAATGGCGTCAATGGATTGCAGATGAATGTCAATCCGAACGCCGTATTGTGGCTGGCTGTTCCAGACAACAGCGTTGCGACCAATATCGTTGGCCTGGTGGTCGGGAATAACAATGCGACCAACAACGTGCTGACCGTGAACAACGGCACTTTGATCGCGACTAATTATGTCGGGACAGCCAACCCGATTGTTGTCGGTGCCAGCGCCGGTTCCACTGGCAATCAACTGATCATCACCAACGGCGGGCAGGTTTTCACCATCTGTGAGGGACTGGGTAGTCCGGTCAGCGGCACCATTGGCAATTATGGCCGTAACAACAGCTTGATTCTCGCCGGCACCAACGCCGCCGGTCTCAATGCTACCTGGAATCTGGGTAACGATCGTCTGTATCTAGGCGCCAGCACCACGGCCGCCAACAATTGGATTCGGGTGGATCAAGGTGGCATCATCACCAATGTGAGTATCCTTTCCTACGGCACGAATAATTCTCTGATCATCACCAACGGCGGTCAGGTGTTTGTGACCGGCTGCAATATCGGCCGGCAAGGTCTGGGCGATAGCTGTATCGTGGCCGGAGCGGATAATGCTGGCAACCTCGCAACACTGACATTCGATTCGGGTAATTTGCAGATTGGCGGTAATAATCTCGACGCCAGCTATTCTGGAACCAACGACTGGGTCTGGGTGGGGCCGGGCGGAATCATCACGAACGGCATCGGATATGTCGTGGTGGGAAATAACACGAATGCCTACGCTAACTATTTGATGGTCACCAACGGCGGTCAGGTTTTCAGCAGCGCCAACAGCTTGATTGGCGGTTATGTCAGGGCCAACAGCAACTACGTTATCATCGGCGGGGGCACCAACAGTTCGCTGTGGGATTTGGGCAACTATTCATTGACTCTCGGGAACAGCGCCACGGCCTCGAATAACTACGTCACGCTTTTGAGCAGCGGTTCGCTGGCGAGTGCGGCCTCGGTGGTGCTCGGCGGGGTGAACTCCCGTTTGAATTTCAACGGCGGCACGTTGCAGGCGGCCGTCAACGGCGACCTGATTGCGACGAACAGCTTCACCCTCAACGCGACGTGCCTTGTGCAGTCCGCCGGCGCGGTCATCGATGACGGCAGCCAGGTGATCGATGTCCAGTTGCCATTGCTGCAGGATCCGGGCAGTCCGGGCGGCGGCCTGATGAAGCTTGGCGCGGGCACCTTGACGCTATTGTTCACAAACACCTATACCGGCCCGACGTTGGTGAGCGCCGGCACGCTCGCCTTGAGCGGTAGCGCTTCCCTTGCGGCCAGCCCGAACATCACAGTGGCCGGCGGAGCCGGACTGGACGCTTCCGGCCTGAGCGGCGGGTTTGCGCTGGGCGCAAACCAGACCTTGAGCAACAGTGCGGTCGGAGCCAGTCTTGCCGGCAACATCGATGGCAGCTCCGGTTCCCTCGCGTTGACTTATGACGGCACCAATGCCTGCTTCAGCATCGGCAACGGCACGCTGACGTTAGCTTCCAACACGGTGTTCACGCTCAACCTCACGGGGCCGACTCTGGCCCGCAGCAGCTATAAATTGATCGCCAATTCCTCCACCGGCGGAACTGGCCTCGTGGCCGGCGCAGTGCCCACCAACGTGACCTACACGGGGGCTTCGATGGCGGGAACACCATTGCTGCAGATCGTGGCCGGGGAACTTTATTTGGGCGTCGGTGGCCAATCGAGCGGCATCAGTTATGGGCCGACGACGTTCACCTACAATGGTTCGGCGCAGAGTCCGAGCATCACGTTCATCGGCTCCACCGGGACGAGAACCACCAACTTCGTGGGCGTGGCACCGACCGTTTATGGCCCCAGCACCAAGGCACCGACGAATGCGGGCACCTACTACATGACGAACACGGTGGCGGCGGATGCGACTTACTTCGGGGCGACCGACAGTACGCTGTTCAGGATTAATCCGGCAGGGACGGTCAATTTTTCCGCCACCAATTTGGGACAAGTTGTGAATCCCGCATTCGACGGTCTGAGCTACGAAAAGACGATGCTGACCAAAAGCTTGTTTGTCGCCACCAACACCGCGTTGATCAACATGTATGCCCAGATCGCTCCCGCTGTCTTCCGGATTGGGGCCAACGGCGTGGACACGACGTGTTGGGGCGGTTTGTCGAACCTGACTGCCATCACGCCGACCCAGGTGGATGCGTTTGCCGGTTTTATCAAGGCGCTGCCCACCAACTGGCATGTCATCTACGGCATCAACATGTCGGTCAACAATCCCACGAATTGCGCGGCTGAGGCGGCTTATGTCGCCAATGCGCTCGGCTCCAGCCTGCTGGGTTTTGAGATCGGCAACGAGTGCGATCTATACAAAGGCAACGGCTTCCGTCCGACCAGTTATACTTTTAACAATTTCCTTTCGGAATGGCGGGCGCTGGCGGCGGCCATCACCAACACGGTGCCCGGCTGGGCGGTCACCAACGGCGGCAATGGCTGGAACCTCACCGGTCCCGTTTCCGCTTACAACACTGCCGGTTACACGGTGCCGTTTGCCACGAACGAAGCCGGCGTCATCTCGATGGTGACACAGCATTACTACCGGGGGAATGCCACTAACCCTGCTTCAACGATGTCATTGCTGCTGTCCCCGGACACGAGCCTGCCCGGCACTGCAACCACCATCGTTGCCGCCGCCACGTCGGCCCATTTGTCGCAGGGATTCCGGATGGACGAATGCGGCTCCTTCTACAACGGCGGTAATACTATCAGTTCATCCTACGGTGCCGCCCTGTGGACGCTGGATTATATGTTCACGCTGGCGACCAACGGCTGTCAGGGCGTGAATTTCCATGGCGGCGGTCAGAGTTACAGTTCTTATACTCCCATTGCCGACAACGGCGTCAGTGTTGTGATGGCCCGGCCCGAGTTCTACGGTCTGAAGCTGTTTTCGCTGGCCACCAAAGGTGGCAGCACACTTCCCACCAGCACCACCATCGGAACCAATTTCAACTTCACCGCCTATGCCGTGCGGCAGGCCGCCGGGGTGAACGGCGCGGTGCTCGTCAACAAGGAAACCAATTATTCCGTCACGGTGACGATCAATCTGGGTTCCAACGTCGTCGCGGCGTTGCCGATGCTGCTGGCCGGCCCGGCCCTTTCCAGCAGCAGCGGCTACACGCTGGGCGGAGCCACGATCAATCCCGATGGTTCCTGGGCGGGCGGATTTCAGCCGATGGCGCCCACGACGAACGGCCAGTTGACCGTCACCGTGCCACCGATCACCGCGTTGTGGCTCAATCCGCTGACGCAAGGCACGAACATCTTGCTGGCGAATGATGCCGACGGCACTTCCTCGTTCACCGGTGCCACCAATTGGACCGATGGTCTGGCTCCGCATGGCTTTGCCAATTATTTTACCTCCACCAATCTGTTGCAAACACCCACCAGCGGTTCAGGACTCACTTTTGCCGGCGATGCCCTGACCCTCGGACCGGCGGCACCGGGCAACACCTCGTTCCGGCTGGCCTTCGCGGCCCCCGGGGGAGCTTGCACCATCAACCGCTGCACGCTGGCCGGCGGCATCATCGACGTCGGGGCGGCCAATGCGACGAACTATCTGTCTGGCACCAATTGGCAGGTCACGGCTGCCAGCGGCTTCGGGTTGGGCGGCGACAACACGCGCGCCATCGTCCTGAGCAATCTCAATTTGAGCGGAACATCCACCCTGAGCAACGGGGTGGCGGGAAGCGGATCGGGCACGGTGGTTTACGCCGGCAATGCGGCGAATTTCAGCGGGCCGGTTGTGACGTCTTTTGGCACCACGCTGCAGGCGTATGCGCAGACCAATCTGGGCGGCAACCCGGCCAGTTTCAACGCCGGTCAGTTTGTGTTGGACAACGGCATTTTTCAGCCGCTGGCCAGTATGACCCTGACCAATGCGAATAGTGGCGTGACTTTGAATACTGGTGGCGGCACGTTCAATGTCGGTCCGGGACTTGCGTTGACGATCGGCAATCCCATCACCGGCACGGGCGGCTTGACGAATCAGGGCGGCGGCCAACTCGTCCTCACCGGCACCAACACCTACACCGGCCCGACCACCATCAACGCCGGCATGCTGCTGGTCAACGGCAACTCCATCGCCTGCACCAACATGGTGACAGTATCCAGCAATGCTGCCTTCGGTGGTTTCGGCGTCATGGGTGGCAATGTGGTTCTGAATCGTGGCGGCCAGTTGACTCCGGGTGGATTGAATACTGTGGGCACGCTGACTTTGACCAACACTTTGGCCCTGAACGGCGGCGCCTTGTATTATCAAATGGCAAATTTGACCGGCGGCACGAATGATCTCGTGGTCGTCGGCAGCAGCCTGAGTCTCGGGGCGACCAACACTATTTTCCTTTCAGGCGGGGCACCCGCCGGTAATTACACATTGATGACCTATGCCGCGACCAATGGCCCCGGCACTTTTGTATTGGCTGCCAGTTATCCAAATGTCTCGCTGGCCGTCAATCCGACTAGTCTGGTTTTGCAGGTGGGGGCGGGCGGCAGCGCTTTTGGCCTGACTTGGAGCGGCTCTGTCAACGGGACGTGGGACACCGCTGCGTTGAACTGGACGAGTGGCATCGCCGCTACCAACTTCAACACCGGTGACAACGTGGTCTTTGATGACACGCTTGCGAGGAATCCGATTGTGACCAACGCCGCGCCGGGAGCGACCGTGTCGCCCGGTTCGGTGACGTTCAACAACAATCTGACCAACTACACCATCAATGCGAACATCGCCGGGACGGGTTCGCTCTCCCTGTTTGGTTCGGCGGCGGTAACGCTGGCTGGCACGAACACCTACGGCGGCAACACGACGGTCAATGCCGGAACGCTGGTGGTCACAAACGGTGGCGCGATCAATTCTCCTGCCGGGACATTGAATATCGGTGCCGGGGCGGGCGTCGCCACGACCACGCTGGCTGGTGGTGGTTCCGTCACTGTTGCATCTTTGCTGGCGACGAATGTGGTGTGTGGTGGTGTGACGGGCTCGATTTTAAACTTTAGTGGCGGCACGCTGACCACCTCGAACAACAACGGGCTGGCGGCAAACATTCTGCTCGCTTCCAATGCCAACTTCTACATCGCTGGCAATTGGAATCTGAACGGCGGCACCAACCTCATCAGCAATGTGGCGACGAACAGCAATCCGGCGGCTTCGGTTTTCATCGCCAGCAACTTGAACAATTTGCAGATCACTGTGAATTCCAATGCCGTCTGGCGGCATGCCATTCCGGCCAACAGCAAGGCGACGAACATTCTGACCTTGGTGTTTGGCGCTGGCAATGCGACAAACAATGTGTTCACGGTCAATGGCGGCTCCTTGATCGTGACCAATAATAAAGGCGATAAAACTCCCATCACCATCGGCAACGCCGCCGGTTCCACTGGCAATCTGCTGGTCATCACCAATGGCGGACAGGTGTTATCGGACTGCCGGCAAGAAGGCGGTGTTCCGGCGGGAATTATCGGCAGCAGTGGCTATAACAACGGCGTGATTGTGACTGGCACCAACGCCGCTGGTCGTAAGTCAGCGTGGAACATGGTTTCTGACCGTTTGCAGATAAACGGCAGTTCCGTCTCCACTTCAAATAACTGGGTCAGGGTGGATCAAAATGGTGTCATCACGAATTCCACCCTGATGATGTATTACAATTATTCTTCCCTGTTCATCACCAACGGTGGCCAGTTCTTTGCCGTCAACGCTACAGTTGGCCGGTCTGGTTTGAATGACAGCCTCGTCGTCGGGGGCACCGATGCCGCCGGCAACAAAGCGACGTTGGCGTTTATCACCGGTGGTATCTTGACCATCGGCGGCGGCTCGGTGTCCGCAAGCAATCCCGGCACAAACACCCTAGTGCGGGTGGATCAGGGCGGCCTCATGACGAACGTGACTTCAATCTATGTCGGTGGAAATAACAACGCGTTCGACAGCAACTGTCTCGCCAACGCATTGATCATCACCAATGGTGGTCAGGTGTTTGGCACCGGCAGCAATGTGGTCGGCTTTCTGGCCGGTTCCAGCAGCAATTATGTGACCATCGGCGGTGGCACCGGTGGGTCGCTTTGGAAATTCAATAATACTTCGTTGACCATCGGCAATAACAAGAACGCCTCGAACAATTTTGTCACGCTGTTCACCGGCGGCGTGCTGACCAATGTGTCCTCCGTCATTTTCGGCGGTGCCTACTCGGTTTTGAATTTCAACGGCGGCACCCTCGCCGCTGGCACCAATGGCTACTTGATCACGACAAATGGCAACGCCTTGAACGCGACCAATTATGTGCAAGCCGCAGGAGCGATCATTGATTCCGTCACGTTCAATGTCACCAACCGCCTGCCGCTGCTGCAAGATCCGAACAGCCCCGGCGGCGGTCTGACGAAACTCGGCGCGGGAACGCTGACGCTTTTGGGCACCAACAACTATACCGGCAACACGACGGTCAGCGCCGGCACGCTAAGCATCCAGCAACCCACTATTGCCACCAACTCGACGGTGACGGTGGCGGGCGGTGCGGTGCTGAATCTGGCTTTTGCCATAACGAATCAGGTCACCGGCCTCGTGTTGAACGGGGTCAGTCAGTCCGCAGGCGTTTACAGCAGCACCACGGCCGCACCTTATCTCACCGGCGCGGGCAGCCTGCAGGTGATCGGCGGTGTAGCCGTTTCCGCCAATGCTTATTTGACCTCGCTGGCCCTGACTCCGGCAGGAACTTTGACACCGAGCTTCGCCACCAATGTCTTCAGTTACACGGCGACCGAGGCCTACGGCAACAATCCCGCGGTTATAGTCACCAATGCCGACCTGACGGCGACGAACCTGCTCATCTACAATAACACCACCAATCCGCTGGTTTCCGGTGTCACCAGCGGGGCGTTGACGCTCAATCCGAATCCAAGCGTGACGAACATCGTGACGGTGCAGGTGACGGCGCAGGACGGTCAGACCGTTATGACCTATGTTGTCAACGTGCAGCAGTTGCTCAGCCAGAATCCGCCGGCGCTGACCAATCGTCTGATCGGCACCAATCTGACGCTGGTCTGGCCGCTGGCCAACCTGGGTTACAAATTGCTGGTGCAGACCAACAATCTCGCTGGCGGCATCAGTTCAAATACCAACGATTGGATGATCGTGCCCAACTCGACGCTCACCAACCAAATGCCGTTGCCGATCAATTCGATCATCCCGGGCGAATATTATCGTCTGGTTTCTCCATGAGGACACGCCATGCCGGCCATCGGCAGCGCGTCTCCGTCCCGCCGGCGGCTAGTCTCGTTTGACGCTGCCGCATTATCATTCTACTTTCCCCGCGTGTTTGAACTCGTTTCCGATTACGCGCCCGCTGGCGACCAGCCGCAGGCCATTGAAAAGCTGACCGCCGGCATTCTCTCCGGCGCGAAGCATCAGACGTTGCTCGGCGTCACGGGTTCGGGAAAAACTTTCACCATCGCGAACGTCATCCGGAACGTGGACAAGCCCACGCTCGTCATCTCGCACAACAAGACGCTCGCCGCGCAGCTTTACGCCGAATTCAAAAGTTTTTTTCCGAACAACGCCGTCGAATACTTCGTCAGCTATTTCGATTTTTACCAGCCGGAAGCCTACATCCCGCGCACCGACACCTTCATCGAAAAGGATTCCAGCGTGAACGACGACATCGAACGCCTGCGCCTCTCGACGATGGCGTCCCTCTTCACGCGGCGCGACGTCATCGTGGTCGCCAGCGTGTCGTGCATCTACGGCATCGGCAGCAAGGAGGATTACGAATCGCTTGTGATTCCCGTTCGTGTCGGCATGGATCTGTCGCGCGACCAGTTCCTTTCGCGCATGGTGGACTTGCAGTATTCGCGCAACGACATCGCGTTCGAGCGCGGCAATTTCCGCGTGCACGGCGACACGGTGGAAGTCTGGTCGGCTGGCCGCGAGGACGGCTTGCGCTTGGAATTCTTCGGCGACGAAATCGAAAAACTCACGCGCTTCGAGCCGTTGACCGGCAATAAAATCGAGTCGCTTCAGGCGAACATGATTTTTCCGGCGAAGCAATTCGTGACCACCGGCGAAAAAATGAAGAGCGCCATTCTTTCCATTCGCGAGGAGCTGGGAATCCGCATCGCGGAATTCGAACGCGACGGCAAATTGCTCGAAGCCCAACGCATCAAGATGCGCACCGAGTTTGATTTGGAGATGATGGAAGAGATGGGCTTTTGTTCCGGCATCGAAAATTATTCGCGCCACATCGCGAAACGCCCGCCCGGCTCGCGCCCGACGACGCTGTTTGATTTTTTCCCGGACGATTATCTGCTCGTGCTGGACGAATCGCACGTCACCGTGCCGCAGATCGGCGGCATGTATGAAGGCGACCGGTCTCGCAAAACGGTTTTGGTGGAGCACGGCTTCCGGCTGCCGAGCGCGCTGGACAACCGGCCGGTGAACTTTCTCGAATTTCAGGCGATGCAGAACCAGACAATTTACGTCAGCGCCACGCCCGCGCCGCGCGAAATCGGCTGGTCGCAGGGCAAGGTCGTGGAACTCGTCGTGCGCCCGACCGGCCTCGTGGATCCGAAAGTCACCATCAAACCGCTCAAAGGCCAGATTGACGATTTGATGGAAGAGGTGCGCAAGCGCGCCGACAAGAAGGAGCGCACGCTCGTGACCACGCTCACGAAACGCACCGCCGAGGAACTCACCGATTATCTGCGCGACATCGGCATCCGTGTGCAATATCTCCACAGCGACATTGACGCGATTGAGCGCGTGGAAATTCTACGCTCGCTCCGCAAAGGCGAATTCGATGTGCTCGTTGGCATCAATCTCCTCCGCGAAGGTCTGGATTTGCCGGAAGTTTCGCTCGTCGCGATTCTCGACGCGGACAAGGAAGGTTTTCTGCGCAGCGAAACGAGTTTGATCCAGACCGCCGGCCGCGCTGCGCGGCATCTGAACGGCGAGGTGATTTTGTATGCCGACGTGATGACGCAAAGCATCCGGAAATTTCTCGCCGTCACCGAAAAGCGGCGTGAACGCCAACTGGCTTATAACAAGGAGCACAACATCACGCCGCGCAGCGTGGTGCGCGCGGTCGAGGAAAGTCTGGCGGTGCAGGAAGACCAGCACGCGGCGGCCACCGGCCTGTTGCGCGAGACCACGACTGATTTGGATGTGACCGAGACCATCCGCGAACTGGAAGGTGAGATGCTCAAGGCCGCCGAGGATTTACAGTTCGAGAAAGCCGCGCTGCTCCGCGACCAGATCAAGGAATTGAAACGGATGACAACTGGTGGAACTGGCGGCGAAAAGCCGGAAGCGAAGCCGGTGAGCTATCGGAAATCAAAACGGGCGAGGAAATGAATTCAGCCTACGCTAGTGTTAAATGGTAACCATGCCGCTGGAAGATAAGATTTAATCCAGTCATATGCGAAGGAGGCAATAATACCGAGAAGGATTGCAAATACACTCGATATGACTAAAGCCCAAAGAGGGTGGCGTTTGATAAAATCTACCATTCTGTAATACAACTCTTTTCTGATTGCTTTGATTTCCCGTTGCGTTCTCGTAATTACGTCATTAGAAACTTTCTCTCGTTTCAGTTTCTCTTGGCATTCATCACAAATGATTGGATTGTTGCATGATTCAACGACATCCCATTTGTTTCCATTCATGTCAAAAAGACAGCCTCGTGTTTCATCATGCGTATAGCCGGACACTTCGCCATAGTCGGGAATTTTATTTCCAGCACGTTTGTAAAGAAGTGTGTAGGCATACAAAACTCGAAGGACGACATTCTCAAGTGGAATATTGCTGGACTGCAATATTTCTTTTATTTGATGAAATGTGAATACGGCTTGGTTCTTTCCAAGACGCCTTGCATACCAATTTAATTCGAGTGGGACGTTGACGATCCCCATCGTAAAATCGGCTTGGTTATTCTGCGGTAATTGTTCGCGCACTAAATCGTCGGAAAATTGCCAGTCAGGACCGTCGGAATCGCAATGGAGTGCGTAATTATCAATATCGCCAACAATTTCAAAAGCTGAAGACTTCCAGCTTTTAATCTTTTTAATATTTAAATCAATTGGCAGTCGCCCAATTGAAATGACCTTAATTTTTACTTTGCTCATTTCTTAATAGCACAATCAGCACGACATCTTTGTAGAACCAAACCCAAACCAAATCAAGGTTCTTGCGAACGACCGCCAAATTTGTAGGAGTCGAGGTGACGAGACTCAAATCAAAAAATCAGAGACTCCTTATGTCGTCTCCTGCAAATAATTATTACTTCGCCGGATTCCCACCTTTGACGCGCAGCCGGATTGAGTAAAGCGATTCGCAGGCGGTGATAAAAAGCGTCTGATGATCCGCGCCGCCAAAACTGACGTTGGCCGACCATTTCTCCGGCACTTCAATGTGGTCGATGAGTTCGCCGCCGGAATTAAGAGCGCGAAAAGCCGCCGGAATCCAACAAAATCGTTCCTTGTTTTTCCCCTCGGCGTGCCGCATCTTGCGCTGGTTTTACGATGAGTCCCAAGACCCAAAAATCCGTGCGCTTTTTGCAGAGCTGGATCATCAATACGCTCGCGGTTGCGCTGGCGGTGATGGTTTTGCGCGGGCACATCCATTGTGACACGAACATTGATCTGCTGCTGGCCTCGTTGTTGCTGGGCATCCTCAACGCCTTTGTCCGGCCCATCCTGATGCTCATCGCGCTGCCGCTGCTGATTTTCACGCTGGGGCTGTTCACGCTGGTCATCAACGCGCTCCTGCTTTACTTCGTCGGCACGCTGCTCGCACCGCATTTCACGGTGGACAGTTTTCGCTTTGCTTTCGTGGGGGCGCTCATCATCAGCGTGATATCGGTGGCGTTGAACGTGCTGACGGGCAATGCGCGGGTCTCCGTGCAGCGCCGTCCGCCCGGTCCGCCGAAAAACTCCGGCGGCGGCGATGGGCCGGTGATTGACGTGTAAAAAAATTTTAAGTTTTCAATTCTTAATTTTTAGTTGGGACGGACGGTTTGCCGCCTTGATTAAAAACTTAAAACTAAAAATTCAAAACTTCAGCCGGTAGGCTGCGCGCAGTGTCGGAATTCCCTGCGCATTAAAATCCCGCTCAAAGTCCGTCGTGATCTCCGCCAGTGCCAGTGGTGTTTCCACTTTTTCGAATTCCTTCGCGGTGGCGAAAACCTCGTTCATCTGTTGGAAATAATCCGCATCGTCCGTGCGCAAATAAACCGTGCCGCCCGGCGCGAGCGCATTGCGAGCGAGCGCGGGAAAGCGTTCGCCGATCAACCGGTGCCGGCGGTGCTTCTTTTTTGGCCACGGGTCGGGAAAATAAACATGCACGGCCGTCGCGCTGTGCGGCGGCAGCAGGTATTCCAAAAAATATGCGGATTCGATACGGATGCCGCGCATGTTGCCGAGGCCGAGGCGTCGGCCCTTGCGGTCGAGTTTTTGGAGTCGGCCCAACAGCCGTTCGATACCGATGAAGTTTTTCTCCGGATGCCGCCGCGCATATTCAACGAGGAACGAGGCGTCGCCGCAGCCGAGTTCGACTTCCAGCGGTTGCGGCATCGGAAAAAGCCGCGTCACATCCAGGCGCTCGACCACGGAGGGCAGGGCAACCATCAGATTTTCCGGCGGCGGGCTGGTTTTCAATTAATTGGAGCGGCTGCGCCAATTATTGCGGACGGAGCAGGTGCAAGAAAGTGGAAAGATACCGTGCGGTCCAGAATCTTTCCGGTCGAAAATCAAACCTCGGCTTCCGCTTCCAGCTCGAACAGCAAATCATCCCGGCAAACGTCGCATTGCGCCGAGACGACGGGCATATGCTCCAGTTTGTTCGCGACCAGCCATTCGGAAAAGATTCTGGCATCGGCGGCATGCCGGAAATAGGCCGTCGCCCGCGTGAAGTTGGCAAAGGTGAATCCGCGCGAACGCAAAATCGCTTCGATCACGTCCATGCTCAATTCCACCTGCTTGCGCATGTCGTCGATCCAGAGGGTTTTTCCGCCGGGCGCAATGCTGGCCGTGCCGGAGATGAACAGCCGGCGTCCGTTGTCCAAGGGGGTTTCCATCGCGCGGCTGAAGGAACTGCCGTAAGCCGGAGCGGGGCATTGCAGCGGCGAGGCGATTTCCACGGCGCGGGCGGATTGTTCCAGCGGTTGGAGCGCCCACGCCGCCAGTGCGAGCGCGGTGCCGTTGGGATTTTTTGCGCCGACACCGGTGCTTGCCGGCAGTGAACCGGTGCGAAATTTCAAACCCGAGTAGATTTTTGTGCGGGCATGGTTGAAGGCGTCATACCAAGCCAAAATGTTCTCCAGAAAGAACCAAGTGCGCACGGTGTCCGTCAGTTCAAAACCGGCCAGCGCCAGCACGGCTTGCAATTCCTCCAGCGTCTCCGCGGTTTGTTCCTCTTTTCCCAGCGCCGGGTCGGTTGGCGAGAGGCCGCCGACCAAACATTGTCGTGCGCCACCCTCGGTGAAAACTGAACCGACGACGCGACCGTTCCGTTCGATCCGATCCACCTGGCCGGTGAAAGCGTAAGCCTGAATGCCGGCAATCGGCTTGCCGTCGCAATCCGAACCTTCCACCCAGGTCACCGGCCACTCCAGGCGGCCAAAGCTTTTTTTCAGCGCAGCCATGCCGGCCGGCGCGGCATCGGCGTTGCCAAATACCAGCAGATGCAACGGCGTGGCTCCGCGTTCGCTCACTTGCGCTACGAGCCGTCGGCATAGCGAAGAGATTTCTTCGCCCGGCAGCGGTTTGAGGGTCAGTGAAAAGGAGGTTCCACTTTTGCGGCGCACATTTCCCGCAAGGGCAACGTCCGGGTTGGAGAGGGTGGTTGACATCACTTACATCGACGGATGGGGCGGCGAATGGTTACAAGCCAAGCTTAATTTACATATACACATTTTTTGTCATACGAATGACAAAATCTGTGTCGTTTTTTCTGAATCTTTTGGGTGTAAGCTGGCGTCTGAACTCTTGAATGAAAGCTCGCGCCGGAATCTTTGCAGCGAGTCAGCTTGGCTGGCTGGGGCTGTTTTTATTTTTTGCCGTCACCATTTTCGCCGCCTCGCCGTATGAAAGTCCCGCCCCGCTGGCGTCGCAAAGTAAAATCGATGATCTGGTCTTCGCGCGGCTGCAACAATTGAACATCACCCCGGCCCAGCCGTGTTCCGACGCCGTCTTTGTGCGGCGCGTTTATCTGGATGTGATCGGCACCCTGCCGACCGCGACCGAGGCGCAGAGTTTCATCCTCGACAAAAATCCCGGCAAGCGCGCGGCGTTGATCGAGCGGCTGCTGGCGCGTGATGAATACGCGGATTATCTGGCGATGAAGTGGGGCGACGTGTTGCGGATCAAGGCCGAGTTCCCCATCAACCTCTGGCCAAACGCCGCGCAGTCGTATCATCACTGGATCCATGATGCCATTCGCGACAACCGTTCCTGGGACAAGATTGCCGAGGAGATGCTCACGGCCAACGGCAGCAATTTTGAAAAGCCGCCGGTGAATTTTTACCGCGCCATGCAGAACCGGACGCCGGCGGGCATCGCGCAAACCGTGGCGCTGACCTTTCTGGGCGAACGCGCCGATCACTGGCCGTCAAATGAGCTGGCGAACCTTGCTTTGTTTTTTGCGAATGTCGGCTACAAGTCCACCGGCGAGTGGAAAGAGGAAATCATCTTTTTCAATCTGGCCTCGACCAACGTCGGCGCATTGAACGGTTCATCCCGGTCGACGGCCTTTCCCGACGGCAAGAAGGTGACGCTCACACCGGACAAGGATCCGCGCGCCGTCTTTGCCGGCTGGCTCGTGAAAAATCCGCAGTTCGCCCGCAATCTGGCCAACCGCGCGTGGTTCTGGCTGCTGGGGCGCGGCATTGTGCAGGAGCCGGATGATTTTCGCCAGGACAATCCGCCGAGCAATCCGGAGTTGCTCGCTTTTCTGGCGGATGATTTCGCCGTGTCCGGCTATGACTTCAAGCATCTCTACCGGCAGATATTGAATTCCAAGACTTACCAGCTCTCTGCCATTCCGCAGAGCAGCAGTCCGGCGGCGGCGGTGAATTTTGCCTATTATCCGCTGCGGCGGCTGGATGCGGAGGTGCTGATTGACGCGTTGGATCAGATCGCCGGCGCGAACGAAAAATATTCCAGCGCGATTCCGGAGCCTTACACGTTCATCCCGGACAACCTCCGCTCCATCGCGTTGCCGGACGGCAGCATCACGAGCGGATTTCTGGAGCAGTTTGGCCGGTCGCCGCGCGATACCGGGCAGGAATCCGAACGCAACAACCGCATCACCGCCGCGCAGAAACTGACCCTGCTCAACTCCAGCGTGATGCAGAAGAAAATCGAGTCGTCGCGCATGGTTGAATTTCAGACCTCCACCAACCGCCAGCCAGCCGACATCATCACCGGCATGTATCTGGGCATCCTCTCGCGTTTCCCCACGGGGGCGGAGCAGGTGACCGCCCAAGAGTATTTCAAAAATTTTGGCAAGAACCGCCGCCAGCCCACGGTGGATCTTGCCTGGGCCCTGGTCAACAGCACCGAGTTTCTTTACCGACATTAACCAAACCAACCCCATCAAATTATGAGCGCATTTTATTTTGATTTTGAAAAGCAACGCCCGCGCATCAGCCGGCGAGAGGCCATCCGCCGCGCGATGTTTGCCGCCAGCGGACTGGTGCTGGCCAATCATCTTTCTTTCCGCTCCTACGCGGCCGCCCCGACCGCCCGCGCAAAGGCCGTCATCCAGATTTGGATGTGGGGCGGGCCTTCGCACACCGACATTTTCGATCCGAAGCCCGACGCCGGCTATGATTATTGCGGGCCGCTGAAATCGCCGATTGAAACCAATGTCTCCGGCATCCGCATCGGCGAACTGTTGCCGCTGTTGTCCAAGCAGGCGGACAAATATTCCATCATCCGCAGCATGACGCACGGCAACTTTGGCCATGAAACCGCGTCGTATCTGGTGCAGACCGGTCGGCAGCCGGGCGGGCGGTCGGTTTTTCCGTGCGTTGGCTCAGTGGTGTCGATGGCGAAGGGCTACGACGCCGGCTACAAGGGACTGATTCCACCTTACGTCGTGTTGACGGAACCGCAGGGCCGATTCGACGAGGCAGGTTTTTTGGGGCAGCGCTACAAACCGTTTGCCACCGGCGGCAACCCAGCCCAGACGCCGTTCGCAGTCGAAGGTGTCATCGCGCCCGGCATCACCACCGAGCACCAGAAAAGCCGGCGCGAACTGATGCACCATCTGGACACACTGGCGCAGGCGTTGCCGGAAAACCCGCAGGTCACGGCGAACACGCAGGCTGAGAACATGGCTTACGACATGATCCTTGGCGACGGGGCGAAGGTGTTTGACCTGTCTGAGGAGAAGCCGGAACTCCGCAATCGTTACGGCCTCACCAAATTCGGCCAGTCCTGTCTGGTGGCGCGGCGGCTCGTCGAACGCGGCATCCCGTATGTCACCATCAACTATGCCGGCTGGGACACGCACAAAAATAATTTTCAAGCGATGAACCGGCAGTTGCCCGAACTCGACAAAGGTTTTGCCACGTTGCTGCAGGATTTGGGCGAACGCGGCCTGCTCGACAGCACCATCGTCTGGTGGGGCGGCGAATTTGGGCGCACGCCAAAAATCATGTGGGAGGAACCGTGGAACGGCGGGCGCAATCACTGGGGCAAGGTGTTTTCCGCCGTGCTCGCCGGCGGCGGTTTCAAGGGCGGCCAAGTCATCGGCTCATCGGATGCGAAGGGCGAGGAAGTCAAGGATCGTCCGGTCTATCCGGTGGATTTGATCGGCAGCATCTATGCGCAACTCGGCATCGATCACACCACCAAACTGCCGAATCCCGAGGGCCTGCCCACGTTTGTCATGCCGCAGCCGGCCGACAACATCAAGTCCGGCGGGTTGCTCAAGGAAATCATGTCCGCATGAAAACTTTTCACGTCATCGGTATTTTTCTCCTCCTTGGTGCTGCTGCCTTCGCGCAAGCGCCGCACTTGGCCTACGTTTATCCGGCGGGCGGAAAGGCCGGCACGACGTTTCAGGCCGTGATCGGCGGACAGTTTTTGATGTCGGTATCCAACGCCTATGTCAGCGGTTCAGGCATCACGGTGACGGTGCTCGATCACAACCGGCCAATGGGACAGAATGAATTCAATATGCTGCGCGACCGGCTGAAGGTGTTGCAGGAAAAATTTCAAGCTTCGCGCAAACGGGATCCCGGCACCAACATCTGGACGGAGGCTGATACAAAGGAACGTGAAGAAATCCGCGCGAAGATATTGAAGAATCCGCCGAACCGCACGGCGAACATGGCGATGATTGATAACGTCACCGTCCGAATAGAAATCGCCACCAATGTCGCCGTGGGTGACCGCGAAATCCGCCTTGCCACGCCGAACGCATTGTCCAACCCGATGAAATTCTGTGTTGGCGATTTGCCGGAAGTCACCAAGCTTGCCGCCAAGGCAGCAAATCCAGATCTCGATAAATACATCGAGAAACTTGGCGGGCGTCCTGCGCCCGTTGGCACGCCGAAATACGACGCACACCTGACTTTGCCGGCGACCATCAACGGCCAGATCATGCCCGGCGGGGTTGACCGCTACCGGTTCACGGCGACGCGCGGGCAGCAACTTATCATCGCCGCCAGCGCGCGGTCGTTGATTCCCTATCTGGCGGACGCTGTGCCGGGCTGGTTCGAGTTAACGCTGACGATTTTTGACGCCAAAGGCAAGGAACTTGCCAGCGCGGAACGCTTCCACTTCAAACCCGATCCGGTGCTGCGCTTTGAAGTGCCGCGCGATGGCGAATACACCATGGAAATCCACGACTCGATATTCAGAGGCCGCGAAGATTTTGTCTATCGGATTACGATGGGCGAATTACCTTATGTGACCGCCATCTATCCGCTCGGCGGCAAGGTCGGGCAAAAAACCTTCGTGACATTGACAGGGTGGAACTTGCCGGTAAAAAACTTGAAGGTCGACTGTGCCGACGTTGATCCAGGCGTGATTTCTGTGCGGGAAAACTTTTTCAATCCAGTGCCTTTTGCCGTGGATACCTTGCCGGAAGTTTCCGCTAGTTACGAAAATCATTCAGTCGAGACTGCGCAGTCGGTGACGCTGCCGGTGATCATTAATGGACGCGTTCGACAGGCAAATGAGGCGGAGATTTTTAAATTTGAAGGCCATGCCGGTCAGTCAATTGTTGCCGAAGTCCTTGCCCGCCGGCTGGATTCGCCGCTGGATTCACTTTTGCGCCTGACCGACAAAGCCGGCCAGCAGATTGCATTCAACGATGACTTTGAAGACAAAGGCACCGGTCTGAATACGCATCATGCCGATTCGTATCTCACAGCGACACTGCCGGCGGATGGAACATACTTTATCCATCTTACTGACACGCAAGGGCAGGGCGGGCCGGAGTTTGCTTATCGGCTTCGCATCAGCGAGCCGCAACCGGATTTTGCCCTGCGCATCGTGCCGTCAAGCTTGAGCCTGCGCGCCGGGCTGAGCGCGCCAGTGACCGTGTTTGCGCTGCGCCGTGATGGTTTCACTAACGCCATTGATTTGGATTTAAAGGATGCGCCGTTTGGATTTACGCTGAGCGGGGCAAAAATTTCCGCCGGGCAGGACAAGGCGCAGTTCACCTTGAAAGCGCCTCCCGAGCCGACCAAAAAACCGGTGGCCATCACCGTTGCCGGACATGCCATGATCGGCGGCAAACTCGTTGTGCATGACGCGGCGCCGGCGGAGGACATGATGCAGGCGTTTTTCTATCGGCACCTTGTTCCATCGCAGGAACTCGCCGCGACGGTGAATGGCCAGCAGAAGGCATTTCTGCGCGACTCTTTCAAGATCATCAGCGCCACGCCGGTGAAAATTCCATCAGGCGGAACCGTTCGGGTGAAAGTCAGCATGCCCTTGGGAGGTTTTTCCGATCGATTTAAATTGGAGTTGAACAACGCACCTGAAGGAATTTTGCTCGCTAGTGTGACCAATTCCTCCGGTGGGTTGGAGTTGGTGTTCAGTGCGGACGCCGACAAAGTCAAGCCGGGCGTTACTGGGAACCTGATCTGCGACGTCCTGCCCGTTAATCAGTTTCCAAAAGTAAAACAGAAAAAATCTCCAAAGTCTGTTCGAGGTGCGGTTGCCACACTACCGGCAATACCATTTCAAATAACAATGAAATAATGACTGCAATGGTAGTATCGTTTAGGCAGCACCGAGAGAATTTAAAACTTTGAAAGTTGTGTCTAAATGCTAGCTTGGGATAATTGATGTAAAATGGTCGGGGCGGTGAGATTCGAACTCACGACCTCTTGTACCCGAAACAAGCGCGCTAGCCAGACTACGCTACGCCCCGACATTATTTGATTCACATTCAATCAAACCAAGTTGTAACGGATAACTAACTTACCATATACCAGAGAAGGTTTCCGGTTAGCATTAACTACTTGGCTTGCCTAAAATGTAGTCTGCTTTGCTACAAACAGACATAGCTATTCTGCCCAATTCTGCATTAAGGGCAAGCTCATTTGTGACAGTTCAAAGAAACACCTTGTTAACGCGAGTATAGAAAAACGAGAACTTGTTAAATACATCGGGCTAAACATACGATTATATGTGGCCCAAGTGCCGGAGCGTCTGATAGACGAGGAACGCCGCGACGTAGGCCAGACCGGTCATATAGAAAATCTGAAATAGCGGCCATTTCCAACTGTTCGTCTCACGCCGCACCACTGCCGTGGTTGATAGGCATTGCGCGGCGAGAATGTAAAAGACCAATAAGCTAGCGCACGTCGCCACGTTGAAAATTGGCGTGCCGTCCGTGCGTTTGGCCTGTTGCAACGTGCTATAAAGCGAACTCTGATTATTTTCCGCCGCGTCCTTGCCAACGCCATAAACAATCGCCAGCGTCGAAACGATCACTTCCCGCGCGGCGAACGAACTGATGATGCCGATGCCAATCTGCCAGTCGTAACCAAGCGGCGCGATGACCGGCTCGATGACATGGCCGATTTTTCCGGCAAAGGAATTTTGCAGCGAATTCTGCGCGGTCAGCCGGTCGGCGGTGTCGAGCAAAGCCGCCGCCTGATTCGTGTCACCGCTCTTTTGCAGTTGCGTGGCCTGCGTCGTCATTGCCACGGCGGCCGCCGTCGGGCTGGATTTTGGATAATACGACAGCGCCCACAGAACCAATGAAATTGCGAGGATGATGGTGCCGGCTTGTTTCACGAAAATTTTCGCGCGGTCGTAAGTGTGCAACAGCGCCACACGCAAACCCGGCACGCGATACGGCGGCAGTTCGATCATCAGCGGCTTGCTTTCGCCGGGCAAAATCGTCCGCCGAAAAATCATCGCCACCGCGAGCGCCGCCGCCACGCCGCACGCATACGCGGCGGTGAAAACCAGCGCCGCCTTCAACGGCGAATGCGAAAACAGCAGCGCCGTGACCATCGCATAAACCGGGATACGCGCCGAGCAAGCCATCAGCGGCGTGACGAGAATTGTGACGAGCCGGTCGCGCGGATTTTCGATGACACGCGTGGACATGATAGCGGGAATCGCGCAGGCGTGCGCCGAGAGCAGCGGCACGAACGCTTTTCCCGGCAGACCGAGCTTGCGCATGATTTTATCCATCACGAACGCCGCGCGCGACAGATAGCCGGTGTCTTCCAGCAGCGACAGCGCGAAAAATAAAATGCAAATTTGCGGCAGAAAAACCAGGATGCCGCCGACGCCGCCGACCACGCCGTCGGAAACCAGGCTTTGCAAATCGCCCGCCGGCAATATCGAAGCCGTCCATGATTTAATGCCCGCGAACGCGTGGTCAATCAGCTCCATCGGAATTTGCGCCGCCCAGAAAATCAGCGCGAACAGCGCCAGCATCACGACATGAAAAATCACCACGCCGGTGACCGGATGCGTGAAATAATCGTCCAGCCGGTCCGTCCACGCCGAACGCTGGATGAGCGCGGCGTCCATGACGCGCGTGGAAATCTGCTCCGTCCATTCGTAGCGCGCCTGAAAGGTGCAACCGGTGCAGCCCGCGCAGTTCGGATCCACATGATCCACGGCTTCCGGCATCGCGCCTTTCACCAACCGGTCGAGTTCGCGCTTCAATTCGTCCACGCCTTCGCCGTTGCGCGCGGACACGGGCATGACGACGCAGCCGAGCTCCTCGCGCAATTTCGCCACATCAATGTGGATGCCGTCGCGCCGCGCCATGTCCATCATGTTCAGCGCCACGACGACGGGAATTTTCTTCAACTCCAAAATCTGGCTGACGAGAAAAAGATTCCGTTCGAGATTCGTCGCGTCCACGACGACGAGCGCGGCGTCCGGCGCGGTGTGTTCGAGCTTTCCCTGCAACGCGTCGGCGGCGAGTTTTTCATCCGGCGATTTGCTGTCGAGGCTGTAAAGACCGGGCAAATCCACGACGACAATCTGCTTGTGGTCGAGGTGCAGCCGGCCGACTTTGCGCTCGACGGTCGTGCCGGGGAAATTCGCCGTCTTGGCGCGCAGGCCGGTGAGCGCGTTGAACAAGGTGGTTTTGCCGGCGTTCGGATTGCCGACGAGCGCGAGCGTGAACGCGTGATGGTAATGCACGGCGGCTTCCGGCGCGCTGTCGTGGCAGGCGCTCATGCGCAATTTTCTTCGCGCATCGCGCAATGGCCGGGCTGGCAGACTTCCACCGTGACGCGCGCGGCGAGTTTGGCGGACAGCCCGAGGCGCGAGCCGAAAATTTTCAGGATGAGCGGATTGCCGGCGCGGACGAGTTCCAGCCGGCGGCCAACGCAGACGCCGAGCGTCTTGAGCCGTTGCGTGTCCTCGTCGTCGGTCGTGACGCCGCGCACCACGGCGCAGACGCGCGGCGGCAGTTCATCCAGCCGGACGAGCGAAACGGGCTTTGCATTAGTTGTCACAACGAGAACAAAATAATCCTTCCTGCGAACCAGTCAAAGTCTATCCGGCGGCGCGCGGCGGAACTGTTGGCCGTTTGCGGTTTGTTGTCGGCAATTTGCACCGCGCAGTTTGGTTGAAAACCCGCCGCGAGTCCGGCACATTGGCCATGTGAAGCTCAAATTCATTTTCGCACTGCTGCTGGTTGCAACTGTTTTGGTTGGTTGCGACAAGCCAATCGAGCCGCCTGCCGTCACCAAGCTGACCATGGACGATTTGCTACCCAAGCACGCGCAGCCAAAACTGCCGACGATGAAAATTTATCTCGGCGCGGAAACGCTCGACGCCGAGCTGGCGCTCACACAAGAGCAAGAGATGACCGGCATGATGTTCCGCACTAACATCCAAGAAACGGACGCGATGCTCTTTGTGCTGCCGGTGCCGCAGCGCGCGAGTTTCTGGATGAAGAACTGCCCCGAATCCATCTCCGCTGCCTACATCACAACCGACGGCACGATTCAGGAAATCCATCACCTCGAACAAAACGACACCAACTCCGTGGTCGCCGCGCGCGACGACATCCGGTTCGTGCTAGAAACGAAGGAAGGCTGGTTTGGGCGGCACAACATCGCGCCCGGCACGGTGATCACTTCGGAAAAAGGCTCGCTCGCAGAGACATTTTTGCGCGCGCGTTAGTAACTGGCCAAATTATGCTGACCATCGAACATCTCACCGGATTGCTGGAGCAAAACCGCGCCGGTGCGTCCGCGCGGGTGAAGAAATTCTCGCTCGGCGGCAAAATATTTCATTTCAATTCGTCACCCGCCATCATGGGCGTCGTCAATTTGTCCGCCGATTCGTGGTATCGCGAAAGCGTTTGTTTATCGGCAGATTCTGCAATTCAACGCGGCAAAGTTCTGGCAGCACAAGGCGCGCAAATCATTGATGTTGGCGCGGAATCCACGCTGGCGCACGCCGCCCGCGCGGGCAGTGCGACGCAAAAATCAAAGCTGATTCCGGTCATCACCGCGTTGCGGAAAGAAAAGATTCTCGTCTCGGTGGAAACCTATTCACCCGCCGTTACGCGCGCGAGCCTCGCCGCCGGCGCGAACATCTTGAATCTCACCGGCACCGCTGGCTCGAAGGAAATTTTCAAGCTAGTCGCCGACCACGACGCGGCGGTCATCATCTGCTACGTCGCCGGCAAAAATGTCCGCGAGGTCGGCGACTTCCATTTGAGCGCCGATCCGATACCGATGCTGCGGGAATTTTTCGCGCGGCAAATCGAGCTGGCGCAGAAATGCGGCGTGGAAAAAATCTTCCTCGATCCCGGCCTCGGCTTTTACTACCGCAACTTGCGAGACAGCGCGGTGCGCGTGCGGCACCAGATGAACGTTTTTCTGAACACGTTCCGGCTGCGGGAACTCGGCTTTCCGATTTGCCACGCGCTGCCGCATGCGTTTGAATTTTTCGGCGAGGAAGTCCGCTGCGCCGAGCCTTTTTTCGCGGTGCTGGCGGCGCTGGGCAAAACGGATTTATTCCGCACCCATGAAGTCCCGCGCATCAAGGCGGTGCTGGACACGCTAAAAACTTGGTAGCTGGCTTTATCAGCGCTTCAGAAAGTTGAAACTCCATCGCGCCCCTGCTAACCTGCCCGCCTATGGGACGCCAATGGCTGCATGCCAAACGATTGGTCGCCGGCCTTAAAAAGGGCCGCACGACCGGCAAACTTGTTCGCGAAATCTCGGTCGCCGCCAAAATGGGCGGCGCGGATCCCGCGATGAACGCGCGCCTTTTCACCGCCGTTGAAAAGGCCAAAAAGGAAAGTGTCACGAAGGATGCCATCCAGCGCGCCATCAACAAAGGTGCCGGCATCGGCGACGAGAAGATGATCATGGAGCACGTCGTGTATGAAGGCCGTGCGCCGCACAACGTGCCCGTCATTGTTGAAGTTTATACCGACAACGTGAATCGCACCGCACCGGAGATCCGCGTGCTGTTCAAAAAAGGCCAGCTCGCTACGACGGGCGCGAATAAATTTCTGTTCGACCATGTCGGCCTCGTCGAGGCGCATCATCCCGATGCAAACATCGACCGAGAAACCGCCGCCATTGAGGCCGGTGCGAACGAGGTCGAGACGCTGACGCATGAGCAGAACGACGACATTCCAAACGAGGTGGCTGGCGCAAAGTTCATCTGCGAACGCATCGAGGTCGCAAATGTTTCCAAATGGTTGGGCGCGAACGGTTGGACGGTGGTAACCAGTGAAATCGGCTATGTTCCAAAGCAATTTCCAGAACTCACCGAAGCGCAGCAAAACGAGGTCGGGGAATTTCTCCAATCGCTTGACGAGCACGACGACGTCCATCGTGTCTGGGCTGCGGTGAAATAATTTTACCGCTTCAACGCCGGCACATCAGCCTTGCGCACATCTTTAATGGCGTGGTCAGCGGGGAGATTTTCCCCCGACCAAAGTTTCTGCGCCGTCCATTTTGCCGGTGGCGCGCTCCAAAACTCATCTGCCGGTGGTAGGCCCAATGGCAGCAGGCCTGCGGCGCAGAGATATAAGCTTCCAGTAGAAATATAAACTTCACCCAGCGCGGGCTGGTGGCCGCAAAAACCAATCTGCAACCAGCCGTTCGCGTCAAAAGTTCCCGGCGCTTCAACCATTTTGCGGATGACCGCCGTCAACGCACTGCGCACTTGCGCGGGTTGAATGTGCTCCGGCAATTCATGCTGCAAAGCAATGGCCGCCAACGTCTGAAATGCGCCAAAGCGATAACTCGTCGACCGACCGATGGATGGAAAGGTTCCGTCCGGAGCGATGAGCCGCTCCTGAATTGCCGCAAAGCGTTTGGCTCGCGTCAAAACGATTTTTCGCGCCGGGGCAAAACCGGCGTCGTGTTTCTGCAAAACCGCGAGCACGTCCAGCAGCATCGGTTGGATCACAAAATTGTTGTAGTAGTCGAAGTGGAAAAATTCGCCGTCGCCGTATGCGCCATCACCGCAATACCAGCCGAGCATCTTGCGCACGCAATTCTCCAGCCGCTCTTCCAGCGTCGTTTCACCGAATTCCAAAAGCGCCGCCTCGACCGTCGCGGCGAACATCACCCAGTTATTACTGGTCGGCGTGGCGATTTTCCGCGAGGACTTGAAAGCTGCGACAATCTGTTTTTTAACGCGCGGCTCCAACGGCTCCCACAATACTTTTGGCGCGCGTAAAATGCCCTGCGACAGAAACGCCGTGTCCACGAGTGGTTGGCCGCCTTCAGTGAAATTCATGAAATCCGGTGACTGCGGATCAGTCGCCGCGTCCAGCGAAGTCTGCGCCAGCTTGATGAATTCCTGTTGCAACTTCAGCTCGTCGCCGGAGAGATTCTCTAGCGCCAGCCACGGCGCAATGCCGCAAAGCAACCGGCCAAACGCTTCGAGGTGTGTGCAAGATTTTCGTTTGGTCCCTGGTTTTTCCTCCACCGGCATTTTCAATTTCAATTCCCGCCGCGCCAGATTTTCCAAGACTGGTCGCGCGATTTTATCCGTGACGACAACCCAGTAACGTCGGTCGTCACCGGTCGTTGGCGTTTCAATTTTATTTTCTGCTGCGCACAAAGGTAGTCCGGTGGCACCGAGCGCGCCGAGGACGGCGGCAGATTTGAAAAATTCGCGGCGGGTTTTCATCGCTTCATTCGCCGCCGCCGCCGGCGTTACCTTTCTTTTCCCAAGCGCGCCGGGCTTTTTCGGGCAGCGATTTATCCACGACGGCGTAAAAAGTTTTCTCGCCGAACAGCCGGTTGGCGGCGTGCTCCAGTTCGATGCACGGTGCGACGTTGAAGCGTGGATTGGTTTCGATAAAAATCGTCCCGCCTTCCGGGCGCATGAAACATAGATACAGCGGGCATTTGCCGGGATGCGCCGCGACGAGTTCCGCGACTTTGTTCATGTCGTCCGGCTGCAAGTGCGCCATCGGCAGACGCAGGTGAACCTGCTTGGTGTATTTCTTTGGCGCATCTTCCAGCGGCATGATTTCTTGCGGAAAAATCTTCGGCTTGTCCTCGCCGGTGCTGACTTCGCCGATGACGAGCAGCGCCTTGTTTGGTTCTAGCAGCGGACGGAACTTGTCGTAGTCGTTCATCACCAGCAACTGCACCGAGCCTTCCAAATCTTCGAGGGTCACCATCGAATACGGCTTGCCGGATTTTTTGGACGTGCCGTGGCTCACCGCCGCGATCATGCCGCCGATGCGCGTCATGCTGCGGTTCTGTGCCGTGGCGAGCTGCGCGGTGTTGTGCAGGGAAAACCGCTGCAGCAACGGTGCGAGCGGTGTCAGCGGATGGCCGGTGACGTAGAAGCCGAGCAATTCTTTTTCGTGCGCGAGCAATTCGTGCTGCGGCCATTCCGGCAAATTGGCAATGTTCTCCGGCACCGCGCTCGACGATTTTTCCTCCAGCGCGCCGAACAAAGAACTTTGCCCTTTTTGCCGGTCGGATAAAATGCTCGCCGCCCGCGCCAGCGTGCGCTCGATTTGCGCCGTCAGAGTCGCCCGCGTCTGGCCGAAGCAATCGCACGCACCGGTTTTGATGAGCGCTTCCAGCGTCTTGCGGCCAAGCGAACGGCCGTCCACGCGCTCGCACAATTCGGCGAGCGTCTTGAATTTTCCACTCTCACCGCGCGCCTTCAAAATCGTTTCCACTGCGCCTTCGCCCACGCCCTTGATCGCGGCCATGCCGAAGCGGATGGCCTTGCCGTCCTGCGCCGGCGCAAAATGCACGCCGCTCTCGTTCACATCCGGGCCGAGCACCTCGATGCCGACCTCGCGCGCTTCGGCGATGTATTCGGAAAGTTTTTCCGTGTTCGCCATGTCGTTCGTCATCATGGCGCAGTAAAATTCCACCGGAAAATTCGCCTTCAAATATGCGGTCTGATACGCCACGACGGCATACGCGGCGGCGTGCGATTTGTTGAAACCGTAGCCGGCGAATTTTTCCAGCAAATCAAAAATCTGGTTCGCCTTGGTCGCCGGAATGTTGTGATGCTTCTTTGCGCCCTCGACGAATTTCGTGCGCTCCTTCTGCATCTCCTCGACTTTTTTCTTGCCCATCGCGCGACGCAGCAAGTCCGCGCCGCCGAGCGTGTAGCCGGCGAGAATCTGCGCGGCTTGCATCACCTGCTCCTGATAAATCAGCACGCCGTAAGTTTCCTTGGAAATGCCTTCGAGCAGCGGGTGCGGATATTCGACCGCGATTTCACCGTGGCGCCGCTTGATGAAATCGGGAATCAGATCCATCGGGCCGGGACGATACAGCGCCACCAGCGCCGTGATGTGCTCGACGGAGCTGATCTGAAACTTTTTGCAGAGGTCGCGCATCCCACCGGATTCCAACTGGAAAACCCCCAATGTTTCCGCGCGGTTCAGCAGGTCGTAGGTTTTGTTGTCGTCGAGCGGCAGATGGTCAATGTCAATCGTCACGCCCTGCGTCCGCTTGACCATTTCGCAGGTGTTGCGAATGACCGTCAGCGTTTTGAGGCCGAGAAAATCCATCTTTAACAGCCCGAGGTCGCCGACCGGTCCCATCGCGTATTGCGTGACGAGCGTGCCGCTTTCGTCGAGCTTGAGTGGCAGCAGATTCACCAGCGGCTCCGGCCCGATGACCACGCCCGCTGCGTGAACGCTGGAGTTGCGTGCCAAATCTTCCAAAACAAACGCCGTGTCCATCAGCTCGCGCGTGACGTCTTCGTTTTCGTAAGCCTCCTTGAGTTCCGGCACCTGCTTGAGCGCTTTTTCGAGCGTCATTTTCAATTCTGCCGGAATCAATTTTGCCAGCCGGTCGCCGTCGCCGTAAGCCAAACCCATCACGCGGCCCACGTCGCGCACCACGGATTTTGCGCCCATCGTGCCGAAGGTGATGATTTGCGCGACCGCGTCGCGGCCATATTTTTCGCGGACGTATTCGATGACGTCGGCGCGGCGGTCGTCGGCAAAATCAATGTCAATATCGGGCGGATTGACGCGTTCGGGATTAAGGAAACGCTCGAACAGCAGGCCGTAGCGGATGGGATCCACGTTCGCGATGTCGAGCAGGTAGGTGACGATGGAACCGGCGGCGCTACCACGCGCCACGCAGGAAATGCCGTGCTCGCGGCCGTGCCGGATGAAATCGGCGACAATGAGAAAGTAGGAAATGAACCCGGTCTTCTCGATGACTTTCAATTCAAGCTGCAGGCGGTCAATGACCACCTTGATGGCCGCTGCAACTTCGGGATTGTTCAGCGCATTGTTTTCTGAATTCTGACTTCCGGTTTCTGATTTCTGGTAGGTCGGCAGCCGCTTCGGATCATCAATGTCCGTGATGATAAACTCACTGCCTTCCGCCTTGGCGTGCAGCGTGTAACGGCGGAATAGGCCTTCCGCAACTTGCTGGCGCAGATAGCCTTCGCGCGTGAAATGTTCCGGCGGCGTGAACATCGGAAATTTATTTTCGCCGAACTTGATCTCCAGGTTGCATTTCTCGGCGACCTCCAAGGTGTTTTTCACCGCGTCCGGCACTTCGACGAAGCGCGCTTTCATTTCGTCGGCGCTGCGCAGATAAAACGGCGCCTGCTCCGGCATATAACTCGCGCCCATCCGTTTTGGATTGCTCAGCATGTCTTGCGTGCCGATGCAGACGAGGCAATCGTGCGCGTGGGCGTGACCCTTCTCGATGTAATGGACATCGTTCGTGGCGACCAGCTTCAGGCCGAACTCCTTGGCGAATTGAATCAAGTGCTTGTTCAGCTTGGCCTGTTCGGGGATGCCGTGATTTTGAAGTTCGAGAAAATAATTCTCCGCGCCGAGCGTCTGTTTGAAAAAATCCACCGTGTCCTTCGCCTTCGCAATCTGATCCTTCACGATCAGATCCGAAAGCTCGCTCGCCAGGCAGCCGGACAGCGCAATCAAGCCCTCGCTGTGCTTCGCCAAAATTCCCTTGTCAATGCGCGGCTTGTAATAATAGCCGTCAATGTGCGCGTCCGTGACGAGTTTCACCAAATTTTTGTAGCCGGTCTCATCTTTCGCCAGCAGACCGAGATGATGATAAACATCGCGCATCCCGGCGCCCTGTTTTTTTTCCAACCGCGACCCGGGCGCGACGTAAACCTCGCAGCCGATGATGGGCTTGATGCCTTTCGCCCGCGCCATCTGGTAAAATTCGATGACCCCATGCATCGCGCCGTGGTCGGTGATGGCGAGCGCGGGAAATTTCAGCTCGTGCGCCTTGTCAATCAGCTTGTCCAGACGGCATGCGCCATCGAGCAGCGAATACTCGGTGTGCAGATGCAGGTGGACAAAATCAGCGTGCGACATGGGGACAAGTTACCGTTCGATGCCGACACGGGGCAAGCCGCAGATGTTCACACCGCTCGATAGTCTCAGATCACTCCTGATCCGTGACCGCGTCGTGGAATTTCAGGATGTCGCCTTTTTCACCCTTGAGTTCGGCTTCCTTGAATTTAATGGCGGTGCGCGGATGCTGATTTAACATGCCGGTGAGCAGATACGGCAGGTCGTAGCCCCAGAGCAGTTTCGCACGCATCGGCTCAATGTGGTTTTGCACGAGGTCGAGCACGGGGCGCAGTTCGTATTTTGGATTGTGCAGGAAGGCGAGCAGCAGTTCCATCGGGCAGTTACCTGCGCCGCGACCAAGGCCGGCCATGGTGGCGTCGAGAAAATTCGCGCCCTCAATGATGCCCTCGATGGTGTTGGCAAACGCGAGCTGCATGTTGTTGTGCATGTGGACGCCCACTTCTTTGCCGGAGGCTTTGCAGTAGCCGAGATATTTTTTCACCAGCTCGTGAATGCGTTCGCTGTAAAATGCGCCGAAGCTGTCCACGACATAAATCGCCTTGGCCTCGGATTTCGCCATCATTTCCAGGCCTTCGTTCAATTCGCGGTCGGGAATCGTCGAGGCGGCCATGAGATTCAGCGTGGTTTCGTAACCTTTGTCATGCGCGTCTTTGACCATTTCAAGCGCCGTCGGAATCTGGTGGATGTAGGTCGCCACGCGGATCATATCGAGGACGGAATCTTTCTTCGGCAAAATGTCCTCGTGATAATCGCAGCGCTCGGCGTCGGCCATGACGCAGAGTTTCAGCGCTGACTTGTTGTCGCCCACGATGCGGCGGATGGCGTCCTCGGTGCAGTATTTCCAATCGCCGTGCTCGCCGGCCTTGATGCCCTTGCGCGAGGCTTTGTAGCCGATTTCCATGTAGTCCACGCCGGCGGCGATGCAGGTCTCGTAAACCAGCTTGACGGTTTTGTCCTCGAAATGATGATTGTTCATCAAGCCGCCGTCGCGGATGGTGCAGTCCACCACCTTGATTTCGGGGCGGTAGGAGAGCCAGCGGCTGGTGGCGGTGTCTTTGGCGGCAGATTCAGTGTTCATAGTTTTGAAAAAAAGCTGTGCGATGGATGGATGATTATCCCTGAAAACCGGCCGGATTGGACAGAGCAAATAATGCCAACCTTGCGACAGTTTTTGTGCTGGCGAGCAACCGGGAGTTCAGCTGGCGTTGACAATTTTATGCAGCGAAACCAGAACTTTTTCTGGCGAAATCTCGGCCAAACAATGCCGCACACCAAGACAGACGGCGGAATTACCGTCGCAGCCGCACGCGCCGCCAGTCAAAACCTGATGCCGCCGACCGACCGGTGCCCAGCGTTCAGGTGAAGTCGGGCCGAACAGCGAAATCGTCGGCACGCCCAGGCCGGCGGCAAAATGCAACGGCCCGGTGTCGCCAGAAACAAAAACCTTCGCCCGTGCCAGCACGGCGAGAAACAGCGGCAGGTCGGGAATCTGCGGCAAAACCTCGGCGTCGGGCGCAATTTTTTTCAGTTCGGTCATCAAGGCTGTTTCACGTTCACCGCGGGCGGTGGTGAAAACCAGTTTGAATCCCGCCGCCGTGGCGAGTTGATGAAGCTTCGCCCAATGCGTCAGCGGCCATTCCTTTTTAGCCTGGCTCGAAGCGACATGACAAACGACCGGCGACTCGTGTGGCAGGATATTTTTGGCGGCGTCGGCGAGCGTGGCGTCGCTGCAGATTTCCGGTTCGAACGAGGCCGGCAGCGGGATTTGCCAGCCGGATAAAAGCTCCGCGAGACGGGTGGACTCGTGCGGCAATATTTTTCTCGATTCAACTCGGTGGTGGTAGAAAAACTTCCGGCCCCAAAAACCACCGTGCTCACCCCAGCCAAGCCGGTCTTTCGCGCCGACTAGAAAGCTTAAGATCGCGCCGCGGTCGTTGCTGGCGAAGTCCACGGATCGGTCAAACCGCTCACGGCGCAGCGCGGCGATGAGCGGCCACGTTGGGCGCAGGCTGGCGTGTCCACGCTTACGCGGCATGGCCCAGACACGCGTAAGCCACGGCAGATGTTGTAACAGCGGGGCGACTTCCGCCGGCACCAGCAGATGGATTTCGGCGTTTGGAAAGTGCTTGCGAAGTGCCCGCAGCGCAGGCGTCATCAGGACGGCGTCGCCGAAGTATTTGAATTGCAACGCGAGAATTTTTTCGGGCCGGGCGGTCACGAGGCGAATTGAAGTTCGTAAAGTTTCTGGTAAACGCCACCGCGTTGGACAAGTTCGTCGTGGCGACCCTGCTCAACAATTTTGCCCTGATCCAAAACCACAATCATATCGGCATGCAAAACGGTCGAGAGCCGGTGGGCGATGCAGATGGTCGTGCGGCCTTTCATCAACTCATCGAGCGCGGACTGCACGGCGCGTTCGGATTCGGTGTCCAGCGCGCTGGTGGCCTCGTCGAGGACAAGGATCGGCGCATTTTTCAAAACGGCGCGGGCGATGGCGAGGCGCTGTCGCTGGCCGCCGGAGAGCGAGACGCCTTTTTCGCCGATGACGGCATCAAAACCTTCCGGCTTTTGCATGATGAATTCGTAGGCGAAGGCGTGTCGGGCGGCGGTGATGATTTCCTCATTCGTCGCGCCGAGCCGGCCCAGTTCGATGTTCCGGCGGATGGTGTCGTTGAACAAAATGTTTTCCTGGGCAACGACGGCGATCTGATTGCGTAGATCCCGTGTGCCGACTTCGCGCACATCCACGCCACCGATTTTCACCGCGCCGCGCACCGGGTCATAAAAACGCAGCAGCAGGTTGGCGAGCGTGGTCTTGCCGGAGCCGCTGGCACCGACGAGCGCGACGAGCTGGCCGGCTTTGACGGTGAGGTTGATGTTTTGCAACACCGGCTTTTCTCCGTAGTGGAAATCGAGGTTTTCAAACACGATGTCGGCATGGGAGGCGTGGAGCATTTTCGGCGCGGCGGGTTCCGGCACGGAATTTTTGGTGGCCAGCAGTTCGAAGACGCGTTCGCTGGCGGCGCGCGCCTGATGCAGCTGGTTATGCAGCCGGGTGAAGGCCTTGGCCGGCGGATAAATCATCACAATGGTCAGAACAAAGGTGAGGAAGTCGGAAGACTTGGGTTGCTGATCCTTGGGCAGAAACTGGATGCTGTGCTGGACGTAGAAAAACACAAGCGCAATGCCGGTGGCGCCGAAAAACTCGATGAGCTGGCTGGGAATTTCATTGGCGCGGACGACGCGCATGATTTGGCCGAGATATTTTTTGGTGGTGGCGCGGAACTGGTCGCTGACGGTGGCTTCGAGGTTGTAGGCCTTGATGACGCGGTTGCCGGTGAAGGATTCGTGCATCAGGTTGGTCAGCTCGGCGTTGTATTCCTGCACGGCGCGGGCGGATTGGCGGACCTTGCGCCCAAAAATCACGATCGGCACGATGCAGACGGGAAACACCACGATGGAAATGAGCGTCAGCGTGGTATTGGTCGCGAGCTGGTAGCCGAGCAGGCAGAAGATGGTGATGGGATCCTTGACGGCGGAGGCGAAGGTGCTGCCGACGATGCCGTAAAGCACCTGCGTGTCGTTGGTGATGCGCGCGATCAAATCCCCGGTGCTGGCGCGGTTGAAGAAGCCGAGCGACAGGTTTTGCAGGTGGCTGAACAGCTTCGTGCGGATGTCGGCGATGGCGTGCATCGCGGACCAGTTGGTCAGATAGATGCTCAAGTATTGGAGCAGGTTCCGCAGGAACATGATGGCGGGGATGGTGCCGATGATGAGCAACCAACTGACCGTGTCGTTGGGCGCAGGTGCGTGAATTTCCGGCATCAGCGCCGCCAGCCGGTGCGAGAACGGCTGAATCCATTTGGGCGCGGCCTCGAGCTGCTGGTGAAGGTTGGTGCCGCCTTCAAAGACGAGCTGGACGACAACCTTGACCGCGCCGATGAGCAGGCCGTTGACCAGGCCATAACCAATTCCGCACAGCAGGCCGAGGAAAAACCGTCCGCGATACGGACGGACAAAGCCCCAGAGCTGGCGCAGAAATGAAATCATCGCCCCCATTTTTACAAAAGTGGCGCAAAGCGAAAGTTTTTGTTTTGGAGCAAATATTGCCGATGGCCGTCGAACAATTATAATAGTTGCTCGTCCGTTCGGGCTTCGGGTTTGATATTCGCATGCCCTAGGCTTTATGAGATCGCTCGACGCGCCGTGAAGATTTTGATAACAATTGTCATGTTCAAATCGATAGAGCATGGTCTTAAAAACACACTTCGTCCTTTGTTTTTGCCGTCCGCTTTGCGTCGCCTGAAAAATCAGGCCGCCCGACTGAACACCGTGGAGCAGGCGGTGGATTTTGCCTTCAGCTTCCGACATTGTGGAATCCGTTTCACGCCGTCCCAGGTGCGCGAAGAAGTCACTGGTTTTTTGAAGTTGTTTTCACAGTGCCCGCCCACGAACGTTCTTGAAATTGGAACGGAGAAGGGCGGCACCTTTTTCTTGCTGTCACAGGTCGCCACGACCGAAGCCTTTTTATTGAGCCTTGATCTGCCGGTCGGACAAGGCGACGCGTATCCGGCATGGCGGGAAAAGTTATATCGGGGTTTCTCGCGGGAACGCCAGCGGATTGAATTGGTTCGTGAAGACTCCCATGCTGTGAACACTTTAAATAAAATCCAACAGCTATTGGGCAATCGTCCACTGGATTTACTTTTCATTGACGGCGACCACAGTTACGAAGGTGTCAAAAAAGATTTTGAAATGTATTCACCGTTGGTGGCAAAGGGTGGTGTAGTAGCTTTTCACGACATCGTGGATGGTGCAGAAGCCAGCGTCGGCGGTGTGCCGAAATTCTGGCGCGAACTCAAGGCCACCCGCCGCCACCTGGAGTTTGTTAAAAGCTGGCAGCAGGGCGGCTGGGGTATAGGCGTGCTGCCTGAATTCAGCGCAACCTGAAATCTGTCAGATGGTTGCCATCTTGCAGGGCCTTGCGGAATCCAAATAGCCCAATCTGCAAACTTAAAATAGCCATCAATCATGACATCGTCACCTGAGTTACATCTATCAAACCTTGCCATTGTCATCCCGGTTTTCAACCAACTTCACTACACCCGCCAATGTGTGGACTGCTTGGAGCGCACGGGCGTAGCGGACGAGCAAATCATTATCATCAATAACTCGTCCACCGATGGCACCAAGGAGTTTCTAGCGACGCGGCCGGGAATTCGTGCCGTCCACAACGAGACCAATCGCGGCTGTGGTTTTGCGTGGAACCAGGGCGCAAAGCTTTCCCGAGCCACTTGGACCATTATCGCGAATAATGACATTCTTGTGCCGCCCGGCTGTTTGGAAAACTTGATTCGCTTTGCCGATGAGGCAAAAATTGATGTGGCCAGCCCAGCCATGTGTGAAGGCGAGGCAGATTACGACTGGCCGGACTATGCGGCGGATTATATGCGTATCATGGCTTCAACTTGCCGTCGTGATGTTGCTTCCGGTTCTTTTTTCATGGTGCATCGGCGGGTATTTGACGCCATCGGTTTTTTTGATGAAGACCCCAAGCTGGGCGGTTATGAGGATGATGAGTTTGCGCGGCGATCCCGAAGGCATGGGTTTCGGCTGGCCATCACCGGCCGGGCTTATTACCACCACTTCGGCGGCACCACCCAGAAAAGCATCAAAGCCAGTTTGAAACAACCGAACATGAGCCTGGGGGATCGGACTTATTACCGAAAAAAAACCGGGCAGACTTGGGGAAAACGAAAACTGAATCAAATCAAGCAGGCTGTCCGGGTGAACTGGTGGAAACATTCTGAGCGGATTCGTTTTGGGCATACGCTTCATGAGAAGCGCATCGCCGGGAAATTGTTATACTGTTAACAGGTTGTAAGCGCCGGCCACCGTGCGCTTGACGCTATATTCAACCCGCCGTAGTTTTTTGCCAAAATAAACACCTTTGTTTTAGGAGCAGAATGAATTTCAATTTACCTCGTCCTATTCGAAAGTTGGTGAACAGCATCAAAAAAAGAACCAACACTATATTCTATTATTGTCAGGCTAGGCTCCACCGGCGAAAGCTGCCCTCAAAGCGATTGGAGATTGAAGTCATTACCATGATGTATAACGAGGCGATTCTTGCGCCATTGTTTATCCGACACTACGCAACATGGGTTGACCGCATGACTGTGTTTTACAGTGAGTCTGCTGATGACACGCGCCGGATTTTGGAAGCCATGGCGGTCGAGTGTGGTTTGAAGCGATTGACTATAATACCAATTGAGTTTCCAAATGGCTTCGATGACTTGCTTAAAATTGAACACATCAACCGTGCGGTGCGAGAATCCAAGGCTGACTTTGTGGTATGCGTAGATGCGGATGAATTCGTATATCCCAATCCTCCGGAAGGCGCTGATCCACGGAAAAATCTGGCAATGGAGATGGAAAACATTGTTCGGTGCAATATATATCATGTGTATCGACATTCAACGGACGAGGATATTGACCCAAAGAAAGCCCCATTTTTTCAAAGGCGGCATGGGTCCTGTGAGATTGATAATAAGGGCCGCAAAAATTTGTATTCCAAACCGTGTATAGTTCGTCCTGATAGTGGAGTGCAGTTTCTGGCTGGGTGTCATGGTGTGACAAAGCGGTTTCCAGAGAGCCGCAACGTTTGGATTGGGGCACATTGGGGAAAGGCAGATGTTTTTTGCATTGAACGGTATGTCCGTGACCGAGGCGCACGGTTAAGCGAAAACAATAAGAAAAATAATCTGGGAATCGAAAAGCTGACAATGACTGAGAACCAGCTTCGCGCAGAATTAAAAGCGCACGAGAACGACCCATTGCTATTTTGAATCCGTGCAGATAATTTGCCTCGGTTGCATGAAGAAGCTTTTTAAACAATTGTTCCCGCGCCTTTATACTCGGCGGCAGGAATGGAAGCGGCGGCGCAAGGAGCGTAGCTTATTCAAGCAAAAACTGCTGACAATCCAGTGCGGCGACTTTGAGATCATGGCACCGGAAAACCATCCGCTTTTCCGGAAACAAAAGGAACAGCCTTACTACGACCTCGGCATCGGCATCGCCGCCAAGTATCTATCGACCAAATATCCGGAGGGAACTATGGTGGATATTGGGGCGAATATTGGCGACACGGCGGCGGTTATTGCCACATATGCCAAAAACCGATTAGTGCTGGTAGAGGCGAGTGACTACTATTTTGGAATTCTGTCACAAAATGCGCGTCGTATTCCCAATATCCTGGCTGTCAAAAATGTTCTGATTTCAGATGGGGGAGATTTGACAGGCGTTTTGCAACATTGGGGCGGCACCGCTAGTTTTCATGAAAAAGCTGGAGCCGGGCCGCAGCAAAAAAGCCAGCGTCTGTCGGATGTTGCCGACGCTACAACCTGTTTTGTAAAGATAGACACGGACGGTTTTGATTTTAAGATTCTCCGGAGTTCTCTCTCATGGTTACAAGAAGTTCGTCCGGGCTGTCTCTTTGAATGCCAGATTGGAACCCCGGCCGAACTGGTGGAAGCGGATGTTCTTTGTGCTGAACTACAGGCGGCAGGATATCTTTATTTCACGGTGTGGGATGACCGGGGATTCCATTTAGTGTCCACCAATTCACTCGGGGTATTACATGACTTGAATCGCTATTTGCTTAACAACATGACTCAACATGGCCACCGGGCAGTTTCCTATTATGATGTGCTGTGCCTGCATCAAAAGGACGAGGAAGTTCACCATAACATAAGAGATTGGTATCGGTCTCGCTGACGTTCGTTATTAACCAAGTAAAATAATTCAGGCCTGAAAAGGGATTCAAAAAACTTTTTCCGACCGTTTTTCCATGGTTAACGGCCTCAATCCCCAACCGGCCGGGCAACCGCGCTGATGCCATCTCAGCAGGTGAAAGTATTTACGCAATCGGCCAGTAGTGGCCGGAAGCAGGAAAAAAGTTAGCAATGAGACCAAAAAATACCAAGCCACTCGGAAAAAGAAACGGCGGGTCCAATGCCGCAAGTGTGACCAATATTCCGTTTCCGGCATGTCTCGGCGCCACAAATAGTGCTGACTTTCCCAAAATTCTATGTCGGCGCGAAGATTGACTTTTTTGCTGCTGCCGCTTCGGTGGTGCACCACCTTGAACCGCGGGCTCCAGCGTAAAACCGCGCCAGCATTGATGGCGCGGGTGCAAAAATCAGACTCTTCGCCATAGAAGAAAAACCCCTCGTCCATTCCATTCAGTTGGCGCCACAATTCATGGCGAATGACCATGAAGGCACCGACAATCCCGGTGACGCTGATAAGTTCGTTTTGTGCGCTTTCGTCATGGTGCCGTTTTTGAACCCCGGCGGCGGAGGTTTGCAAAGAACCGTCGGGAAAAATCAATTGGCCACCCAGCACGTCCAACTGCGGATGACGTCGGAGCAAATCATCAACTGCCGGCATGGTGTCCGCGAGCAATTCGGCATCCGAATTCATCAGCACCAGCCATTCGCCGGTTGCGATCTTTGCTCCGGCATTGTTGGCGGCGGCGAAGCCGCGATTTTCCTCCAACTCGATGATCCTTACACCGGAGAACTCCTGCCGCAACGCTGCCGCGCTGCCGTCCGTTGAATGATTATCCATCAATATGACTTCATGCGGAAACGCGGATGAATGTCTGACAATTGAAGCGATGGCGGCCCTAGTCAAAGACAAGGTGTTATATGAGACTATGATAAACGAAAAGCGCGGACGATTTTCGGCGATGTGACTATCGCTTCTGGACATAAACGGAGGCGACGTTATCATCTGCAAGCTGAAAAGCAACCGTTCAATTGACGACCAAAATCCAACAGCTGCCTATCTCTGTTTGCCTTGTTGCCGGCAATGAAGCGCACCGCATTCGCCGCACTCTGGAAAGTGTGCGGGGCTGGACCACCGAGATCATTCTCGCCATTGACGAAACCGTCACGGATGGCACTGACAAAGTCGCCGGCGAGTTCGGCGCGAAAGTTTTTAGTCAGCCTTGGCGTGGTCACGCGGCGCACCGCAACTTCGCCTCCGCCCATGCCACCCAACCATGGCTGTTGGCGATTGATGCGGATGAAGTTGTCTCCGAAAACTTGCGCGAGGAAATCATTGTCGCGTTTAAAAACCTGCGACCGGAAGTAGCGGCGTTCAGCTTTCCACGCCTGTCTTACTTTGGCGGCCGATGGATTCGCCACGGCAATTGGTATCCCGACCGCAAGATGCGCCTCTGGCGCAAGGACGCCGGCCAATGGGAAGGCGACCCGCATGAAAAGCTAGTCTTGCGCGGTGCGGTGGTGCCGTTGCATGCCGATCTGCTCCATTTCAGCAATGAAAACATTGACCAGTTGCTCGGCAAAATCCGCGTCGTCAGCACCATTTTTGTGCAACAATGCCAGAGGCGCCATCGTTGTGTAAAATGGACCGATCTGGCCGTGCGCCCATTCTGGAAATTCTTTCGCGCCTATGTTCTTCGGCGTGGCTTTCTCGACGGCTGGCCCGGCTATTTTATCGCTTGGATGGATGCTTTTTCCACCGTCACCCGTTACTCCAAAGTGATTGAAGCCGGGCAGGAAATAAACAAGCCGCCTTCCGCCGCGTGAAAATATCGCTCGTCATCAGCACCTTCAACCAGCCAGTCGCGCTCGAAAAAACATTTGCGGGCGTCGCGCGCCAAACACAGCCGCCGTGGGAAATCCTTATTTCGGACGACGGTTCGGACGACGAGACGCGCCGCCGTGTGGAAAGTTTTTCCAAAGTTTCCAGGACACCCGTCAGACATCTTTGGCATCCACATGATGGTTTTCGCAAAACCATCATTTTGAATAAAACTGTGGCTGCCGCCAGCGGCGACTATTTGATCTTCACCGATGCGGACTGTGTGCCGCATCCGAAATTTTTGGCGGATCACGTCGCGCTCGCCGAGATGGGCTTCTGGGTGCAGGGCCGGCGCTGTTTTGTGCGTGAAGAATTTGTGCCAAAGTTTTCGGCGGAACAGATCCCCGCTTTTAGCTGGATGCTCACTGGCAAAATCACCGGTGCGCCCAAGGGCGTGCGCTGGCCGCTGGCGATTGTCCGTCACGACGCACGTCAGCGCGGTATCATCGGCTGCAACATGGCGTTCTGGCGTGATGATATTGTGGCTGTGAATGGCTTTGACGAGGATTATACCGGCTGGGGCACGGGGGAAGATTCCGACATCGGCACGCGGCTGTATCATCTTGGCCGCCGCCGCAAATTTGTTTACGGCCGCGCCATCACCTTTCACCTGAACCATCCACCGGCACCACGCGGGCATCATGCCGCCAGCCTTGCACGTCTGGCTGAAACCATCGCGACCCGCAAAATCCGCTGTGAACATGGTCTCGACCAGCATTTGTAGTCCGATGGAAAATATTCTTATCATCCGCCTCAAGGCCATCGGCGATGTGATCCAGACTCTGCCCGCCGTCCACGCCGTGCGTGAAAATTTTCCCGCCGCCAAAATCACCTTTCTCACCTCGAAAGAAAATACGCCGTTGTTGCTTGGCTTTCGTGATGTGGACGAGGTGATTGGTCTTGATCGCGCCACGTTGCGCGGTGGCAACCCATTTCGCGTGCTGCCGGTCTTCATCAATCTTCTCCGCCGGCTGCGCGCCGGAAATTTTTCTCTTGTCATTGATTTGCAAGGTTACGGTGAAACCGCCTGGCTGACGTGGTTCAGCGGTGCTCCGCAACGCTGGCGGGGAATTCATGGTGCCGGACGCAATTGGGCTTACACTCGGCACGCTAAGCCCGGTTCGGAGGCTCACGGTGCTCAATGGCATCGCCGCTTGTTGGAGCAGTGTGGCTTGAAGATTGGAACGGCTCGCAATGAGTTCCTCCTGCCGCAGTCGGCTCTTGATGATGCGCGTATCTGGTTTGCCAATCACCGGCTTGATCCAACTAAACCGACCATCTATATCCAGCCTTTTACCAGTTCGGCGGACAAAAACTGGCCGCTGGAAAATTACCTTACCATCGCCCAACACTGGCAGCGATGTGGTGTGCAAATTGTTGTTGGCGGTGGTCCGTCAGATGTTGCCGCGCTTGAACCGGTTCGGCGGGCGGGATTTACGGTGTCCGCCGGCGTTTCTTTGCTGGTTACTGGTGGCCTAATGCAGTTGTCCACGCTGGTGCTTGGTGGTGATACGGGAGCCTTGCATCTGGCTGTTGCGCAAGGCAAGCGAGTCTTGATGCTCATGCAAGAAGTCACTTCCGCTAGTCCGATTCCCTTCCAACATCCCGATTGGGTTCTGGCACCCAATTCGGGCGGTATCGCTGGAATTTCCGTGGCCGAAGTAAACGCTGCTGTCGCTCAAATTCTCAGTTCACCGGCCGGTAATGTTTCTTGCTAAATTTCAGGCCGAAAGTCTTTTCCAACCACAGCATCCGCCGATGTTTTTTCTCTCGTGAGGTCAGTTTATGATGCGGATCTGCCTGGAAAATTCCTTCCGCTTGCGGTAGCCAGTCTTGAACGACTTTGGGATGCTTGCCCGAAAACAATTGCAGCGCCGCCGCGTCAATTTTTGAGTAATCCACCTTTGCCGCCGGCGCATCCTCCCAATATTTATGCGTCGCGCCGGCCTTCAAATTCATCTGTGCCTCGCTGCGCACCCAGCCGTAATGAAAAATCGTCGCGCCGGTATGCGCTGCGCGCGGATGCCGCGATTTTTTATGGCCGACAACCACGTTAAAAAAAAGCGACTCGCTTGACCACGCCGGAATCGTGTTGCGGATGATGCGGACTTCGCTGCGATACCACCCAGGCGACCACGCGATGGTGTTTTTGTTCCCGTAGAAATGCAGGTAGTCGAAGGCCAGTGCCTCAACGCGTTCGTCGGCCAGACATTTTTCCATCGCTGCGCGGATTTTTGGCAAATCGTCCTCGTGCAGCACCTCATCGGCTTCGAGATAAAATGCCCAGTCGCCGGTGCAGTTGTAGAGCGCGATGGTTTTTTGCTGGCCGAAGACGAAGCCTTTCACTGAATAGTCGCTCCGGATTTTTTCATTCCACGTAGTCGGAATGATGCGGATTTTCGGATCGCCGATTTCATGGAGCATTTTCTCCGTATCATCGTCGCAGGGGCCGAGCGCGATGACGAATTCGTCCACGATTGGCAGAATCGAGCGGATGGAGGCGACGAACGGGTAGCCGAGCTTTTGCCCATTGCGAAGAAAGGTGAACCCGCTGACTTTCATGTCCGGATGATACTCCGCCGCCTCTTAATCGCCGAACAATTTTTTCAGGTGCGCCCGGGCCGCCTCTTCGTGGGAGAGTTTCACTTCCTTCGGCTCCCACTTTCGCCGGGCGAACTCGAAGTATTCGCAGAAATTGCCAAGGTGCTTTTCCAGCACTAGGTCGGCGCGGCGTTCGCGGCATTGTTCCGCCACATGTGGGTCGTAGCTCTGGCAGTTCAGGCAAGCGCGCAGGTCGGCGCGGCATTTCATGCAGACTTCGCCGCGACCGGGATTTCCGGCCAGCGTCCACGGCTCGCCGCAGTTGTGACAATGGCGCGTCATAGTCATTTACGATTGAAGGTTTTCAATTTACGATTTTGCCCGATTCCGTGAACCGCGCAAACTGCAAAAATAGCTGCTGATGAAAAAAGTTATCGCCCCGGTATTTTGGTTTGCGTTCGCCTGGCTGGGCGCGTGGGCGTATGCCGTGCTCGCGTTTCGGCGCGGCGAAGCGGTCAATTCCGGTTTTCTTATCATCGCGGCGGTCTGCACCTACGCCATCGGCTATCGGTTTTATTCCAAGTGGATCGCGTTCCGCGTGCTGGGTCTCGACCACCGGCGCGCCACGCCGTGCGAAGTTCATGACGACGGAAAAGATTTTGTCCGCACCAACAAATTCATTTTGTTTGGCCATCATTTCGCCGCGATTGCCGGGCCAGGGCCGCTCGTCGGCCCGGTGCTCGCAGCGCAATTCGGTTATCTGCCCGGTGCGCTGTGGATTTTGATCGGCGTGGTGCTTGGCGGCGCGGTGCAGGATTTCGTCATCTTGTTTTGCTCAATGCGGCGTAACGGCAAATCACTCGGCGAAATGGTCAAGGAAGAATTGAATGGCCCCGCCGGTGCCATTTCCGTGCTGGCAATATTGTCGATTCTCGTGATTCTCCTTGCGGTGCTCGCGTTGGTCGTCGTCCGCGCGCTGGCCGAAAGTCCGTGGGGCGTATTCACCGTCGGTGCGACCATTCCCATCGCGTTGTTCATGGGCGGCTACATGAGATTTCTGCGCACGGGGAAAGTTCTGGAAGCCACCGCGCTTGGCGTCACGTTGCTGCTACTCGCGGTTTGGGGCGGAAAACTTGTTTATGAAAATCCGCACTGGTCGCAGGTGTTCGGCCTGCGCGACATTTCGCTGGCGTGGATCATCATCGGCTACGGCGTTGTTTCCAGCAGCCTGCCGGTGTGGCTCATGCTTGCGCCGCGCGACTATTTGAGCACTTTCATGAAGCTCGGCACCATTCTCGCGCTGGCGCTGGGAATCCTCTGCACGCTGCCGCATCTGCAAATGCCGGCCATAACGCAATTCATTGACGGCTCCGGCCTGGTCGTTGCCGGGAAAATATTTCCGTTCTGTTTCATCACCATCGCCTGTGGCGCGATTTCCGGTTTTCATTCGCTCATCGCCAGCGGCACCACGCCGAAGATGATCACGCGGGAAAATTACGCGCGCCCCATCGGCTATGGTGCGATGTGTTTTGAATCCTTCGTCGCCATCATGGCCCTCATCGCCGCGTGCACGCTGGAACCGGGCGTCTATCTTTCGATGAACGTCAAAGGCGATCCGGTCGCGACGGTGGCGAAAATCAACGCTCTGAATTTTCCCGTCACGGTGAACCAGATGAATTCGCTCGCGCATGACCTAGGCGAAAAAACCTTGTTTGGTCGCACCGGTGGCGCGGCGACGCTGGCGGTGGGCATGGCGCACATTTTCTCCAAAGCGCTCAACGGCCGCTGGCTGGATCTCTGGTATCACTTCGCGGTGATGTTCGAGGCATTGTTCATTTTGACGACACTCGATGCTGGCACGCGCGTCGGGCGCTATTTGCTGCAAGGCGTTTTGGGTCGCGTCTGGAAACCGCTCGCCAATCCTAAAAACTTTCTGGCCGCGCCCATCGCTGCCGCGCTAATGGTGGGGGCTTGGGGCTATTTTCTGATCCAAGGCGTCCGCGATCCGCTCGGCGGCATCAACTCGCTCTGGCCGCTTTTTGGCATCGCTAACCAAATGCTCGCCGCGATTGCGCTGTGCTTGGGGACGACGATAATTTTAAAGAAACAGCTTTTGATTGAAGGTAAATCCGGCAAGCCAGCATTGGCACTGATTACTTTGATTCCGCTCATCTGGCTGCTGGCGGTGACGTTCACAGCTGGCGTGGAGAAAATATTTCATTCGGATCCGCGAATCGGATTTTTCGCACAGGCCAGGGATTTGCATGTAAAATCCACAGGCTTGGTGCAGGCTGTGGCAACCGCAAAATCCTCCGGCGATGCGGCGATGGTTGCCGTTGCTGAAAAAACCGTGCGCGCCAACCGCACTTTGGAATTCAATAATTTACTTGATGCCGCTGTGGCCGGAGTGTTTTTGGTATTGGTTGCCAAGATTGTTTTGCTGAGTGTGCGCGAATGGATTCTGCTTTTGTCCAGACGCAAGCCGGCGCTGCTCCACGAAACTGAGCCGGTCTGGCTGTCGGATTACGCGCTGAAAGAATCGGGCCCGAATTTTCGCAGCGCGGCTGGGACCGCCGCAATCGCGTTGGGGCTGGCGAAGGAGTTGTCCGGTGAAGCACATTTTGAGCGGGCCAAACAAAATGTCTGCGCTTGTGAGCAGTACAATGACCAGAAAATGTTCGCGCAGGTCACGGAAGCAAAATTCAATGGCGTGCGCAGGTGCTGCTGACGGGTTTTGAATTTTTATTTTAAGTTTTCAGTTGGCTTTTGGCGCTGGCAACTTAAAACTAAAAATTAAGAATTAAAAACTGATGAAACTGGGCATTTACGGCGGTTCGTTCGATCCGGTGCATCTCGGCCATCTGCTCGTGGCGCAAGCGGCGATGGAGGAACTGGGGTTGGATAAATTGTTTTTCGTCCCGGCGGCGCAGTCGCCGTTCAAGCCGGAAAACAAACCCGCAGCGGACGTCGTGCGACTGCAACTGCTGCGCCTTGCACTCGCGGGGAAAACTCATTGCGAAATTGACGATCAGGAAATCCGGCGCGGCGGGATTTCCTATACGGTGGACACCCTGCGCGACTACGCCAACCGGTTTTCCGGCGCGGAATTATTTTATCTCATCGGTGCGGACAACGCCGCCAAACTGAGCGAATGGCGCGAACCGGCGAAGCTGGCGCGGCTGGCGGAGTTCGTGGCGATTCCGCGGCCCGGCGACGTGGCACCCGTTTTCCCGCCGCCGTTTCGCGGGCGGCGGCTGCGTGGCTTTCCGTTCGCGGTTTCGTCCTCGGAAATCCGGGCGCGGGTCAAGGCGGGTTTGACGATTGAGAATCTGGTTCCGGCCGCTGTGGCGGAAGCCATCCGGCTTGGCCGGCGATACGTCTGAAATTTAGCCGTGTCCATCCGGGCCGTTCTGTGGTTAAATCTCCCTGCGATTTATGGATTCCAAAAAACTGGCGCTGCTGTGCCGCGAACTGGCGGACAATAAAAAAGCTGAAAACATCCTCGTGCTGGACGTGCGCAAGCTGTCGAGTGTGACGGATTATTTTGTCATCGCGTCTGGCACCAGCCAGCCGCATCTGCGCGCCATCATTGAGGAGATTCACAGCAAGCTGCGCGACGAACACCACCTGCGCCCGATGCGTGCGGAGGGTTCGACGGGCACAAGCTGGGTGGTGCTGGACTATTTTGATGTGATTATCCACGTCATGCACACCGAGGCGCGCGCGCGGTATGACTTGGAAGGGCTTTGGGGTGATGCGAAGAAAGTAAGCGCGCCAAAGTCGCGCAAAAGAAAAACTCCGGCGGAAAATTAATCCCACCGGAGCGGTTCGAGTTCAAGTTTCAGGCTTCTGGATCCGGTTGTTTTTCGGGGATGGATTCGGAAGCCTTGACCATTTCATCCACCAGCTTCTTGAAATCACCCAGACCGGTTGAGGGCACGATAATCGTGTCGCGCCGACCGCCGACATCTTCAGTGATGCGCAGGAAGCGACCGCGCGGGTTCTCTTTCAGCGTGAAGACAAAATTTTTGCGTTCGATTTGAATCTCGGCGGTCAGCAGGGTGTCTTCGTTGACCGGCGGACGAGGTTGCTGGTTGTATTTTGGCGCACCGTAACCCTGGCTCTGGTAAGGCCGGCGACCGTATGGCGATGGACGTTCGTTTGATATCATTGGCAAATCAGAATTACTCCAAAAATTCGCCGAAAACCGACTCTTGTCAACCGATAAAATCACGGCGGAAACCTTACATTCAAAAGGCCCCAGACAAGTCGTTTGCGAGAAGCGGGTTAAGCGGCTGGTCGCCGTCAAAGAATGTTCGCCGCCAGCTCCGCCAACTCGGAGCGCTCGCCTTTTTGCAGCTCAATGTGCGCCGCAATCGCCTGGTCGCGGAAACGGCTGACAACGTAGTTGAACCCGTTTGACGACGAGTCCACATACGGGTTGTCGATTTGATATGGGTCGCCGGTGAAAATCAGCTTCGTGCCGCTGCCGACGCGTGTGACGATGGTCTTGGCCTCCAGCGGCGTGAGGTTTTGCGACTCGTCGATGATCATGAACTGGTTCGCGATGCTGCGACCGCGGATGTAGCTCAACGCTTCCACCACGATGCTGCCGCTGCGCATCAGGTCGGCGGCGCGGCGATGGTCATGGCCCATGTTCAAATCGCTCAACATCTCCAGCGCGTCGTGAATCGGCTGCATCCACGGCGCGAGTTTTTCCTCGAGCGAACCGGGCAAAAATCCCAGCTCTTTGCCCATCGAAATCGTCGGGCGCGCAACCACGAGCCGGCGGAACTCGCGGTCGTTCACCACGCGCTTCAAGCCGGCGGCCATCGCGATCAAGGTTTTGCCGGTGCCGGCCTTGCCCATGAGCGTGACCAGCTTGATGCGGTCGTCGAGCAGCGCATCGAGCGCGAAATGCTGCTCGCGGTTGCGCGGCTTGATGCCCCACACACCTTCGCGGCAGTCGAGAATCGGCACGAGTTTTTTGCCGGTGGCGTCCACTTTGCCTAGCGCGGTTTTTTTGGGATTTGATTCGTCGGTCAACGTGCAATATTCGTTCGGGAAATAATTTTTGCCCTCGGGCAAAGCGTGTTCGCCCTTGGCGCGGAACGCTGCGATTTTTTCCGGCGACACCGTCAAATCCACCATGCCGGTGTAAAGGTCGGTGATGAACACGCGATCCGTCTCGTAATCTTCCGCCATGACGCCGATGGCGTCGGCCTTGATGCGCAGGTTGATGTCTTTGGAGACGAGGATCGTCGCGTTTTTGGATTGCGCCTTTTGAATCTCGGCCGCCAGCGCCAGAATCCGGTTGTCCACCGAGTCATTGGTGAAAATGGTTTCGCCTTTGCCGTTTTTATGGAAGGCGATTTTTAACTTGCCGCCATTCGGCAGATCCACGCCGGCACTCAAGCTGCCCTCGCCGCGAAAGCCGTCGAGCATCCGCGAAACCGTGCGCGCGTTGCGGCCCAGCTCGGTGGATTCGCGTTTGAAGCGGTCAATCTCTTCGATGACCTCGATGGGCACGAGGACGGTGTTTTCCTTGAAGTTGACGAGCGAGTTCGGATCGTGGAGCAGAACGTTGGTATCGAGGATATAATTTTTCACGTTAGAAAAAGTGGGGACTGGAGTTCCCGCCGGAGAATCGGCAATTTGGCTTGGCGGTTAAGCAGCATTAAATTTCCCGCAAATGTTTTGCTTGGACGCGGACGGTGTCAACGAAATTCACCGCCAAGGTTGAAATGTTTCACATCCGTAACGGCGTTCAGATAGATTTTTCCGGTTCAATGAGTGGTGGCGAATCGCGCAACCTATAAATCTGGATCAATAATATTTGTTACGAAAATAATACAGGGTGAGATTTTGATCCGGCGGAACGCTATAGGAGTAAATGTCCAAGAGTTCATCAATCGTGGAAAATTTCCATGGCTTCAGCGGGTTGTCGCCGTCTTTGGTGAAAACGATGTTGTCGGCGATATAGACGGCCGAGTGGACGAAGTGTTTGTCCGGCGTGGCGAACATGACCACATCACCGTAGCGCGGATCGCTTGTGACCAGATAGTAGTCTTGCTTCAGGTTTTCAAGGATGTAGTTTGCGTTGCTGAATCTCGGCTCCGGCGGATCCCGGAAAAAATTGAACGACGTCCACATGCAGTCTTGTTTGACCGGTGTGCCGTTCAACGGATTTTGCGGGACGGGAAACGTGTAGAGCTGGGCGGTTGGCAAGGGCGGCAACAACTCAATGATATCCAACACGCCGCCGCCTGGCGTTTTTGCAAGCGATTCCAACAGCGCCTCCACATCAGTGGACCAACAGGCGCGTGACCAATAGTTGGCCAGAGCACGGTAATCCGAACCGGGAGCTACCCATAGTTTCACCAGCATGGTGTCCTGTCGTGAAATCTCTTTCATGAGCAGCCGCTTTTCCTCGTAGGTGGGGATCAACGCCAAGACATACGGCAGGCAGAAACAAAAATAATTTTTGCCGTATTTGACGCTGACCTGAGCAAGCAATGACATTGTCTGGCTGGAAATGCCGTCCGTTTTGGCCAGTGCCTCAAATTTTGAAGCCGGCAGAATCTCTTTGAGATACTTGTTTTCTTCGGCTCCTGCCAGAATTCGATAAATCACCTCAATGGCCTGTGGTGGAAGCGCGAAAACAGTGTCGCGTTCAGGGCTTAAGGTCAGTCCGCTGGGTGAAACTTCCAATTTGTCAGGTGCCATCAAACGACTCCGCATGCTGTCCGACAGATTCAAGGAATTCAGCAGGTCGTTCAATTTTGCCGACGTGAAGCCGTTGAAAAACCAGCGGACGGGATTCTCCTCTGTTTTCTTCACGGCCAGCAGTTCGGTCGGGGCGGCAATCGTGATCGGGAGGCTGGTCAGACTTCCCCACGGGCCGGGTTTCAGCGTGGCGGTGCCGACATTGGCGGGATAAATGCCCGCCGGCGGCTTGTGGCCTTCAATGCTTTTGCGCCCGACAACAATCCCAATGGAAAGCGTGGCAAATAAAAGCAACAGATAAAAAACCAATCGAACGATTTTCATAAACACCATGACAAATCAACGTCAACGATCAATTCATTCAGCGACCGGTGCGGAGCAAATAAATAACATCCCCGAGATTTACGTCCGTAATTCAACTTCAACCTCAAATACCAAGTCCCGTGCCAAATTCCTTTGTGGCTTTAGATGCAAGCAAATGAAAGGAGGTTACACCCGAGTTGTCCATTTTGAATCAAACCGAGGCCCGAAAATAGACAGCGAAAAACTGGAGCCAATGAGTGGGATTGAACCACCGACCTACGGTTTACGAAATCTATTCCCTACATTCGTTATTGCCCTTAATTACATGGCAAGAAACGCTTTTATTATTTTCCTTGACCCCATCTTTGACCCCCTATAAACT